>Ga0316227_1000512_pt1 | contig 54627 bp, 81 predicted proteins | sample TBH18019metaG_FD_206012 | JGI IMG/M metagenome (GOLD analysis project Ga0316227, IMG submission 206012) | Freshwater microbial communities from Trout Bog Lake, Wisconsin, USA - TBH18019 | ecosystem: Environmental > Aquatic > Freshwater > Lake > Hypolimnion/Profundal zone | place: USA: Wisconsin... | reverse complement strand
GATAGCAGTTCCCGGAGCGAAGTCAAAGACTTCCACGAAGGTCGTTCCGTCAGAAACGATTAGCGCCAAAGTCGCCAGCGTCGGAGACGATAAGCCCTGATACACCTTGCACCGAATCAACCCCTTCGAAATCGTTGGAGTCAATCCGGTCAAAGAAGTCGTGTTGGTCGTCGTCAGCGCATTGCCCACCGAGAGGAACAGCGCATCGTTCTGGAGTGGAACTCCAGGCCCGTTGACCATACTCAAAAGCCGATTTTTAAACGCCATACCTGCTCCTTAGGTTAAGTTCGTAATCGTGCAAGCGCTCAACGGCCGCACATTCGTCAACTGTTCTGCCACCACAATGCGGCTGGCAATCACTTCCTGAGAACTCGACATCAGCCATGGACGAACCACGTAGTAACCGTTCTTGTGGTAGTTCATCCACATGTACTTTGAGTTCCACAGCCATCCGGTTCCCGCCGTGATGTACTGATCGGCCAAAATCACCGCGTTATCCACGCGGAAGTGATACCGCAGACCAAGCTGAGCGGGCTCCTTGTCTGTGATGTTGTCATTCATTCGAACCACAGACCCCGGCGCCGCGCCGGCATTGATGAACTGAGTCTTGAATCGTCCGTAGTCGTAGTTGTTCAGGAACAGCGTGTCCGGCTCGTCATAGCCAAAGGTTACCGACTGATACGCTTGTTCAAAGTTCGGAATAGTCAAAGCTCCTGAGCCGTTCGATACAGCGGCGCCAGGATTCCAAGCCGTCACCGTAGACCGGTTGACGCCAGCGATGGTGTTCCCCTGAACCCCAATCCAGTTCGGGATGTTGTCGATGTCAATCGACGTATTCTGTGGGTAAATGCCCCAGTTCGCTCTGGCCAATTTCGGCAGCAATGATGCCGCCCCGATTTGCATCTTCGCCTTCACGATGTCTACTGCAGACGCCCCGCCAGATCCGAGAATGATGTCGGTCGTCGCAATGGCTATGTTCTGATAGTAAAACCGCCACTGTTGCTCAGCCGGAATCACCGGATCAAATACCGACGTGTTCAAATTCTGGTCACCCCAGAACGCTCCGCCCGCGGGGTCCTCTGCCGTCAACAGCGGAAAGATCAAAGCTCCACCCGTAACATGCTTCCCCGACCGCTGCAAGGCCCAATGCGTCGGAGATGGCTTGTTCACGATGTCCGCGAGATATGGTGCGATTTTCTTCTGGGTCAAAGCGTCGAGCGTGTTCTGCATCAACGCAGGTGGCGAGTAGATTCCAGTACCCACGACGCCAATGGTCGGTGCTATGGCGTTTAGAATCTGCCTAATCCAGAAACTCGCCAGCCATCGAATAACTGAAAACATACCGTCTCCTTAGGGAGTGATTTTCTCCCTCTTACTAAACCTTTTCACCCGCCTGATCTTCTGCCGTCACAGCTCGGGCCTGCTGCTGTCTCCACCACCAGCTTTTGCCACCTTGCGCCGGAGCTGGCTGCAAATTTGCAGGCGCTTCCTTAACCGGCTCTCCCGCGGCCTCGGCGCGTTCTCTCTCCGCTTGTGCTTCGGCGGCATCCACTTCGGCGCGCACTTTCTTGTCCTCTGCAAACGCCTTATTGAATGCTTCCTCGTTCAGGTAGACGTACTCCGCAACCTGCCTTGAAACCGGAGTTAGTTCTTTACCGGTCAACTGCACGCCGTTAGCGAGCAGGGCCTTATCGATCGTGCCTGACAAGAAACTCGATACGTTTTTCATTGAACTTCTCCACCATTCTGGATCTGGGCAAACATTTCCATCAGTTCGGGATCATTGATTGCGTCATCCCCCAAACCTTCAAGGCCGATTTCAGCAACGGCGCTCTTGTCTGCCGGCTGACGCCCACCGGTAGCGGACGAGGGGCGGGGTTGAGCTTCGAGGCGATTTTTGGTCTTGGCGGCTTTCAGGCCTTCCGCGTAGGCTTCCTTGCGGATCGTCTCAATGTCGTTGGCTTTGGTCAGTTCGAGAATGGCTCTTTCGACCGAAGGCATCCCGTAGTCATCGAGAACCTTGTGCTCAGCCGCGTAGTCGCGGACTTTCTTGTAATCCCAGTCTTTGTACTGATCAACCTTCTTCAACCGGGAGGCGTTCTTTTCAAACTGGCCCTGGAAGCGATCTTCCGCCCAAATGGTAGCGGCCTGCTTCACGCTGTTCGTTAGGGCCTCGATCCCCTTGAGGGCCTGATCGATCTTTGCATCACGATCAGAAAACCTTTTTCGCACGGGGCCCCAGAACTCTTCCTTGTCGAAGTCGTCCTCACTTGGCGGGGTCGTGCGCTGCGCCTGTAATGCGTCATGGGCGGTTTTCAGTTCGGCCAGCATCGTGGCAGCCTTCTGGGCCACATCTCGCGCTTCGGATTCGCGCCGTTCGGCACCAGAAATTTTGTCCGAAAGTTGACGTTGCTGAGTAGCGGACAGAGTTCGCAAATCGCCAAGGGTAACCTTCTCCCCTTTGATGACAATCTCAATACTGTCCTCGTAGCCTGTTTTGTCCTGCAAAACTTGCTCTAGATTCATTACATCCCTCCGGGGTTGGGTGGAGCGGTTGCGTTGGGTGAATCAGTCGGGGGCATCGCGGCCCCCATGCCGATCGGATTTCGTACTGCTGAATTTACGTTCTGGGCCTGGCTTATCTCCTTAATCACGCGGTCAAACATGGGTACCAACTTCGAAAGCTGGCCGCTGACATTCGGGAGCCGTTCAAGGTTCTGCACCATGAGCACGGCGCATTGCTGCTTCATGGCCTTCATAGTCTGGAGAAGCATTCCGGGGTCGGCACCCTTGAGGGATGCTACCTGCTGCGCATACTGCGCTCCGGGATCTTGCTGGTCAGGGCCACCTTGCCCCGGCATAGTCTGACCGGGCTGTCCACCGCCAGCTCCAGTGCGAGCCTGCAGTGCAGACATAATCAACTGCCCGATTCCGCCAGGACCAGCAGCCACTATTTGCCGCCTTTAATCACTACGCCGAGAGGATCTTTGCTCTCTTTGCCGGAGGCCCACGACGGAGCTACTTCTGCCATGTCGTTTTCGGGAACCAACTTGTCGCCTTGGGATGCGATGTTCAGCGGTCCGAGTATGTCGGGTAAAGCTTTTGTCGCCTTTCCATAGGGGTCTGGATACATTTTTATCTCCTCTTCTTTCCAAAAACTTTGTCCCTCTCAGGACAGATCCCTAGCGGGTCCGGTGGTTCTTCACCATTAAACGGGGGAGGGTCTGCCAGGTTGTTGCCTTCAAAACTTTCTTGGGCGGGACTCAGGGTTGTGAATCGGTCCGCGCGAGTCGCGTTGAACGGACTATCGTTGTGCAACCCTGGGATGTTCTTTGCCATTTTTCCCCTGTGAACTTAGGGCAGTACACCCCGGTGGACCGCCCCTAGTTCAGTTGACTTGCGTTCTTTCTAGTGGCGCTTGTGTTTCCGGCCACCGCGTCCACCCTTGCGGGCTTGGGACTCGAAACGGTCGATCATTGTGTGTGCTCCCTTCCGACGCTGAACACGGACGCCTTGCGGCACCAGAGCAATATCAGCGTCTATTACTGCTTAACAACCTCGCTAGGACCGCATCCCGCGCTTGCCGGACATGCGCCCACCACGGCCACCGCTCCGCTTCGTCTGGAGCTTCGTCGCCATCTTGTGCGGCCCAAATCTTTTCAGTTTCGATCCTCGACCCTTCATGCGTGCCCCATTTTCTGCTCGACGTGTGCCACCATCGTGAGCGATTGACACTTCATGTACGCCAAAAATTCGTCTTCCTTCATCGCATCCACATTGCTTTTCGGCTCAAAGAACGCCGGATATGGCCTGCCATCTACCGCGAATTGGGCGTACCACATTTCCCCCATGCTTTCCAGCCGGAGGATCTCGAAGCGGTGACCTACAATCTCAGGGTAGAAGCCGTCCACGACTCAGAGAACTACAAGATTTGCGAGAGGTTTACAACAGGTTGGTTTGCTAGTTTTGCATTGTTTGCATTTTGGAACTTCTCATACTCCGAGGTTGGCACCCCGATTATGAAGTGGCCGGTCATGTCGCGGCGCACCGAAAAACCTATCTCGACAATGAATCCCGAGCGCACCCAGTTACGGATCATCTGCGGGGTGCGCTGATACTCCGCGGCGATGACCGATACGGGAACCCATGTGATTTCCTGCTCCATCGATATAACTACCTTGGTTTCTTTAGTTTAGCCATCGCAGAAAGTTCCTTCTCGCGAATGTTCATTTCGCTTATTTTCTGGGCCTCGGGAATATCAAATGTTTCTAGTACCGTTTCGGTCGGAATCATGCCCGTCTTACTCAGCGCCATGACGACCGAGCGCATGGCCCCCGCGCTTACTACCTTGAGGCTACCGGGATCTAACTGCGCGTCGTACTGATCCATCGACGTCGAATCGATCGGAGTCCATTCGGCCCGCATCATGTCCCCTTTGTCGGGAACGGAAACTTTGTCCGCGATGCTCTTATACCGCGCGTCGGTATAGAACACAATCTGGGCGAGGCGCTGGAGCGATTCAGCCAGCAGTCGCCCGCGTAATCTAGTCTGGTAGTGACTCTGCCACAGCGTAGCGTCAAATAGGTCAGGCGACACGTTCCCGCCCCCAGACTGCCCCTGGCGAGCCTCGGAGAAGCCCTGCAATTCCTTTTGCAGCGCAAACAGGGACGCCGGCACGGTAATCATGTGTTGAGGCATGGGAGTAATTGGAGTCACCACCGGGGGAGTAGAACCATTCTTGATAACCAGAACTTCACCCGGCAGCCAGCCGATTGAGTTGGGATCTAAACCCGTACGCTCCTCAAACACGATCACGCCGTTATTGATTCGAACGATGTTCTCGAACAACTGGGTGTAGATACGTTCCCCGAGGTTCTGCAGGCTCCGCGAGAGGTTTATGGGGGCTGGACCCCAGAAATTCGCTATCGTGGGCATGGCGGCCACCCTGACGAGCGGAAACGTGCCTCTCTCATCGTCAGGCAACTGCGGACACCAGTTGTTCCCGTCCGCTAAAACCACGTCATCGCAGTCTACGAGCCACCGCCCGTCCGGGTACTTATACCCGAAACGAGGATGAACCAGACCAGCAGCTTCACTAGAACTACCAGCGTAAGACTCAACTTTTTCTCTCGTGTTGTCAAACAGGAATGTGCTTCTGACCCGAACCCGGTTATCCCGGAAGATGCGCTTCTCCGGCTCGTTCCCTTGGTTGCTCAGTGGGGAGTATTCCGGGAAATCTAACGTGGTGTCAATCTGCCCGTAGGGGTCTGCACTGCCGGCATAAAGTTTCGGCCTGATCTTCCAGCCCTCGTCCGGCCAACGTCTCCGGACTTCATCGATGTACATCCAGTCCCACCACTGCGTCCATGACCAGTTTGAATCGGACTTACAGAACGGGTCAGGATTCACCGTGGCTGGATCGCGGGACTCTATCCACGTCATCCCCTTGCCGCGCCTTGCCGACGGGGAAAACCCTATCTGGAGGTAACCCAGATTCGTCAGCATGGCCCAGATAATTGATTCCAGAATACGGTTGTTGTAGCAGCCCTGCCGCCAGTTGGCCTGATAGTATTTTTCGCGGTCGTTGTCCCGCTTCCCGTCGTTTGTGATGTAGACCTTGATTGAGGCGTCGGTGATGTCGGTGGCTTCGTTCAGTACCAAGGTTTGAAGCTGTGGAATCATCACCTGCGGCTTGAACGAGTTTACAAACCCAGAGCCTACCGTTTGCAGGTCGTAGAAGTCTTTGATGTCATCGAAGTAGTCTTTGCCAAGGTGCTTGTCGCGCTCGGTGCGCGAAATACGCTCCAGTTCGTTCAGTTGGTCCGTAACTACCTTGTCGGGGTTGTTGTAAGCAGGAGAAGTCTTACGCTCCGTTACTACGTCGTAGCCGACAAATTGGGGCATCTAAATTACCTTGCCGGTCCAGTGTCAAATCCTGCCCGCAATCGTTTCAAATCCTCGTTTATCGATGGGACATTAAGCAATTTCTCGTTCCCAAAAGCAATCCTATCGCACGGTTCAAATGCTATCAGGTTGCATTTAAATTTATCGACCTCCGTATCGCTAAATACCTCAACAAGCGGATCTGATTCCGCAGGCTCGTTACCGCTCGCCACTCTTATGTTGTCGCCATCAAAAACGACCTCGTCAAGGTTCACCCCTCTCGATTCCAAAAACAAAATGCGTCCAGCGATTTGCAAAGCGAAGTCCCGCACTGGAACAACTTTCTTTGGAACGATTGCAGTGGTCACCTTACCAAACGCGTGCTTGATTGCCGCTAGCGGAGACATGCTGCTAATTAACGCCAACGGGGCTAGATTCTTCAAGAATCCTCTTCGTTCCATCATTGCGCTACCTCCTTCGCCTTCTTGCGCTTTGGCTTATCTTCCGCGCCTTCCGACAGCCACTTTGCCAAGGCATCCCCCGGAGACTCCGCTGTTCCTGTCTCCGCCTTCCGAAACTGCTCAATGTCGATCAGCATCCCTACCCAGTCTTTCGAGGAGATCATTCCACTCGAAATCATCACATCTCCGGACTTCGCTATCTTATCCTCAAGGTCAGCCCACGCTCCACTCCGGTTTTGCTTCCTCAGACGGGAAAATTCAGTTCCGATGTCTCGGATGAGTTGTTCTGCTCTTGTGCGTGCTTCATGCGAATACGCGCTCTCCTTTGCATTATCGCCCGCTCCATCTGTGCCAGCTTCTCGTCGGTCAGGGGCGGGCGTCCCGCTGTCGGGCGGGACAATGGGTCTACGACTTGCGGGGATGGTTGCGGAGAGGTCGGTGATCGGGGCGTCGGAGAAGCGCATGGTTCTGGCTCTACCGTGTACACAGCGGAGAGCTTCGAGCCGAATCGTAGCACAAGTTCATCGGCGGGAGTGTCGGAATCTTCAAACAGGCCCTGCGGGGAAGTCTCCGATGCAACCTCCCGGATAAACTTCTGCGGGATGCGGAGTTCTCCACCAGCCTGAATAACCAGAGCAGCGAGTAGCTTTTTAAAATACCGGATCTGCGACTGCGGGGTGGTGTCAGTGGGGGGCATCGTTTAATCTCCGAACAGGAATTTTCTTACGATCGGATTGTCCCGGATCGTTCCGTAAAGCGTTGGGGAAGTAAAGGAGATCCACGTTTCCTCAGAAACATCTGACGCCGTTGAGTAGTCGAATTTTACACGCGAGCAACAGTGCATTATCTCGTGCAGTAGGGTCACCTTCATTTGATCGGCACATAAGCCCTCGCGAAGTCTAATTTCTAACGTATGGTGGTCAGCCGCTCCGTAATCTGACAATTCCGGCAACTGATTTGGATTGACGATCTTGATCGAGTACCGGTACGGACCTACCTGAACTTTAGATGGTATTGTTGTCTTCATAATAGGCTCATCCTTTTCGGGCGGGTAAAGTGAAGAACGGTTCTATCCTCGCAAACAACTGGTCGGCCAATTCCCGGATGATAAAATCTGCTTCGTACGGGCGGAGAGTGGAGAACACGCCCGCCTCTCCGGCTTTCTCGAAAGCCCTGGTTATCCTTTGCCGTAGTCGGTCAGCCCGCGAGCACTCGTCGGTATTGCTGAAAAGATAAGTCCCGTTCCACGGCAGAGGTTGATCTTCGTCATGCGCCATAAAACTCCCTAGGTACCTTCCTATAAGATCACTCCGTGCCCTTCCGCGCCTTTCAGGGGCAACCACGGTTCGGGCGGATACGATGGGTGCCATCCGCAATGCCGACACGGAGTAGAGGTGCTGGTCGGAAGATTCTTGCGGTCGGTTATCTCTTTAGCGTTAAACATGATGACGCCGCCGCAATTTGGGCCTTGGCATCGGATGTAAACATCCGGCTCCGAGTGGTTCGTAGAAACCCATGTAGAAAGCGTCATAAGTCACTGATTCCTTTCGGGGAGTTAACTATATAATTACCGCACATATTATCCTAGAACGGCGGCTGCATCACGCTTCGGCAAAATTTCTTATCCGGCTTCAATATCTGCAACTGGTCCCGATATAGCGCATGGGCCAAGTCCGTTTGCGGTTTCAGTTTACTGAGTGCGGGATTGCCGGATTTGTCTTTGTCCAAGGTGTTGCCCTTAAAGCTGATAATGTTCGTCGGTGGGTACTGAGCGCACGCGATAACGGCGAGACATCCCGCCATGAAGACATCGTCATGACCGTGCTCAACATCCCATCGCATCCCAGTGCTCATCGTCATCAGATCCATTTGGCGGCAGAACTCCTCGTCTTTTACCCGGAGGCCGCCAGGGATATTCTTCATCCCATTGTGCAACGCTCCACGGAAAGTCGAGAGTAGCAGGTCGCGCGTTCTTCCCGTCGTCTCCCAGCCGAGAGCTGGCGACTTACCCTTGCCCCAGGTCTTATCGTCCTTGCCTTTCCACATGTACCAATTCGGATATTGATACTGATCGCGGAGAACCTGCTGACACCACAACCCTAAGTTGCCGGTTAGTTCCACGATCATCATGGCGTTGTTATAGTAACGCCCAACAGCGTCCACGTGCTTCGCCATTTCCACCGGATTGACCCAGTCACTGAATTGCATGGCGAAGTCTCCGGTAGTGCCATTCAAGACCATGAACGACGCGAAGTCTCCTGTGGCGCGGCCGCTGTCTTGCTCCATTCCTCTCGCACAATCCACTCCAACAAAGTAGGTACATTTTTCTTTGACCGTCTCGTACATCAAGGCCTTGCCACGCACGTTGTCTACAAAGGCCGCCCCTTTGCCTTGGCGCTCGAAATGTCCCTTCTTTACAGGCTTTTGCTTCGTCCCCATCGCGTAACGGATCTCGGGAGCGGTGAATGCGGGGTCACCGGTAGCCACGAACGCGACGAGTGCGGAGTGGGGATATTCCTGATTAAACATCAACTCGGAACCTTCGCACTCGCCTTCTAGGACCATTCTCATCCAAGCTATCTGCGACAGGGAGGCGTTGAACGGTTTCCCCATCAGCTCCCTTTCCAGGTCGGTCGCAGGGGCATCTTCCGCTTCGTGTGCGGGGCGATGGCATGTCGGATCGTCCAGCCACGAAAGGAAAATCGGCGTGTATCCGTTCCAGTGCGATCCAGTTTCATTGGCACCGTTCCAGTAGTTGTAAAACGTCTCGCCAATTCCGGTGCGGCCCTGAGCGGTGGATTCCAAGGCGATGACGGTGTCGGGGGCCTTCGACACACTGGGGAGAATCGATAGGAATGATTTCTGTCCGGGATAAGAGGCCGCTTCTGAAAGATGCAGGAACGAAAGCGTAAGCCCCCGCCCTGCGCCTACGGAGCCCGCGGTTGCGATGTCGAGGTTCGATGCGCCCTTCGTATGCGGGAAGATGATGCTGCGCGTCCTGACGTCGCAGGCGCCCGGAAGGCGGTCATTCAGTGACACAGCCAGGTCGCGGGGCACGCGGAACAAGCCTTTGTCGGCAACGTCTTTCAAGTGCGCAACAATCAGAGCGTGGGCCTGGGGCTTGGCCAGGCAGTGCATCGTCGCCAGGCCGTCGATGTAACTGCTCATCCCGACCCTGCGAGCTTTGAGCACCACAACCCTGATTGATCCGTGTTTCTTGTAGTGTTCTTTGACAATGTTGTGACACTTAAGCTGGTTGGGATTCAGTACAAAGGGAACAGACACACCTTCGTCCCGGTGCTTGATATCGAGCTTGGCCAGTAGTTGCTTGGCGTGATCTAGGTTAATGGCTGATTCTCCAACTTGTGCAACTGCTGATACGCCCTGAAACAGAACGCGTTGCAGCAAAAAGCCGGTTGCAGGCGCTTCACCCCGTTCTCGATGATGAACCGCCCGTCATCACGAAAACTCTGCTTCCCGTCTTCCCCAGACTTCAAGCACGCCTGAATGACCGCCCGCGAATTGGGCGCAGTCATGTTCGCCCGGATCAAGTCTTTATGACTGTCCGTCCAGCAGGTCCATCTCCGCCCCGGTGGGTTCTGACGGCGGAGTACGATTTGAGAGATGCGCTCATATTCCCTTTTCATGTCTGCTTGTTTGTTGATCGCATCAACCAGCGGGCAGTTTTCCCAGTCGAACACGTTGCCAGGTACCATCGATACCGGGTTACTGGGAAGTTCTGCTCGAACACTTTGGTCAACTTGACTCGACTCCTTTTCGGAACCATTGTTCGGGCTATGATTTGCAGTATCGCGCTCCTCCTTTCGTCTTGCTTTTTCTTCCCGCTTCAACTTGTTTGCCGCTCGTGTTGCGGCTCCTTTGGCTCGCATCTCTGGGGTAAAAATCAATGTAGCCTCCTATTTCTTGGTTGCCAATTTCAGCGCCGTCAGTAGGGTCTGCACGTTTTCGTAATTATCACTTGCGGTAGATACTTGGAAGTATCTGCGCAGCGCGGCGAGTGGGGAGTCCGTGAACGGCTGCGGTCGCATCTGTACATCGGCAATTGCCCTCGCTATTTCACGTTGCTGGTTGATCCATTTCCTCCTGCGATTGTGGTGCATAATTTTTCCCTCCTAGACTGGCTTCCACCAGATCGTTCTATCCGTTGACGGATTGTCCATGAGACGATAGTTAGGAATCAGTTCGCTCACGGCTCGCATGACACCGGGCCATTGCTCTGTAAAATCGTGCCCACAGAGCAAGCCCCCACGCCCTGAAACAGAACGTCTAAGCAGTGGCGTCCACGCCAGAATGTCAGCCTTTACGGACTCGTAAGTATGGTTGGCGTCGATGAAGACCATGTTAAAACTTTCGTAGCGATCTCTCAATTCAGCGGCGGCTTTCAATGAGTCCATTCGCATAACGGAGAGCCTGTTCCCCTCGAAAGCATCCATCAGGTTGTGGTGAAACTTGCCAAATGCCCACCATGCCCCTCGCAGGGCAACAATATCATCCAAGTCCCCTGGGGAACCCAACCATGTGTCCACGGCAAGGACAGTGCCGGGGGTGTTGTCCACCAAAGCACGCGTCGAGCGTCCTGTCCATGATCCGACTTCGGCAATGCGAGCGTTTACGGACGCCGACGCGGCAAGCCATTGAAGTTCTTGCCTGCTCATCCACCCGTCTTTGATCTTTAGCGCTCGTTCGATATTCATGATTCTGGCGACCCCACTTCCCGCGTTGGGTACTCCCTAGGGTAGGGAGCGCTCTGGACCGGCTTCCCTAAAAAGGTGCAAATTTGCAGCCATCCGGCCCCGTTCGACATATCCATGACCAACAGGTCGTCAGGACGATCCTTAAAGTACTCCACAACTTCGGCATTGTGCTGGCGGTAGCGGCTTAGCATCGTTTGCGCGTCGAAGTCGCTGCGGCCATACAACGCCGTATGCAGTCGATTGGAAATCGGCCAAACATCCCACTGCCATCGCGTTGGGTTGTACTTCGCGTCCCACATCCTCTCCACGCTCGTCAGCCACTCGGATTCATCTCTGGTAGTCAAGATGAACTTCGATCCGGGATACGCCTTATCCAGTTTTTGATAGAGCAAGGGGATGGGAATATCGCAAGCGGCGTAGAAGCGCTCCAAGGTTTTCGACCGGCCTGCGGCGTTGACTTCCTGCCAGATCAGCGGGGCTTCACCATTACCCCAATGCAGGCTATCGAAGCCTAGAGACTGAAACGCCTTGTGCAGGGAACTAGTGGCTGTCTTGTGGAGTCCGATACCGAATACTCGGGTGGGAACTGGGCCTAGCGTGATCGGAGTTGGATCACCATTCCTGTAGACGGTCCCCATGCCAAACTTCCCATAGTTGACTACGGTTTCCGTCCGCGAATCAATCCAACGACTATGTTCCTTGGCTTCGTTCTTTTCCGCCTCAGGGTATTCCTTGAAGCGGACCTCTGGCCCGTGGGGAATGGTGTAGAGGTTTTTGTAATGAAAGAACTTCGGAGTGTATCCAGAACGGTGCAGGCGGCCTAGCAGGTCAATGTCTTCGCTGCCCCAAATATCGAACTGTTCGTCGTAGCCACCGAGTTTCAGGAAATCCTGCGACCGAATGGCCAACCGGCCGGCAAAACCACGTAAAGGCCTTTCTGCAGTCCATGGCATTTTCTTGATGGCGGCGAAGTCGGGATGCAGGAAGCTCCCCGGCTCAAGATTAGCGGCGATGTATTCGTCCAAGTTCGGACCGGCGAAGTTATCGGCATCGAGGGTCACAACCGTGTCGGCTCCCTCCAAGATGCCCAGCCGCATCGCCATACTCTTGGCGTGCGCCATATGCCACTTACCATCATCGGGAGCGAAACTATAGACCACTAGTTTTCCAGTTCGCAGGTCTTCCCGGTGGTGCGTCACGACATAGTCCAGGAGCCCGTCGGGGCTGTTGTAATTGAGCACTACAAAACGGGAGTTGGGAGATTTGTTGTCTGCAAGATTACGGGGAAGGGTTATTTTTAAGTGGGAGGTTCGTCCGCGGCAGGTCGTGCAAAAGTTTATCATTTGGATGGGAAGGAGTACAACCGCCTTGCGGCTTTCTGTCTTTCAATTTCGGATGCCTGCTGAATTTTCCGGACACTGTTTTCGAAGCGAGCCTTTTCTTTCGTCCGAGGCTTGGTGACCGACCAGAGCAACTGGCAGGAGGCGCAGAAGAAATTAAAGGCCTGGTCGCTCTCCCCGATCAGGCGGAGTTTACTGACCTCGCAGATAGACTTTGATTTCAGGTGGTTCGGGCATTGGGGAATGTTCATAGCAGGGGAAAAACCTCTCCGTCGTCGGTCCAATAATCGCAGACCGCCTTCGGTTCAATCGAATCATCATCCCGCAATCTGACCAGTTCGCAAACCCCAAACCCATCTACCTTGCGCTCAAGGAAGTGCAGACAACCTGAGCACTTGTACCTCACCGACGACGGATCGGTGTATCCTGCCTCGTCCTCATTCAGTTTTTCGGGACGATCCGACATGATCCGCTCGTAAACCTTCCGCTCTCTACCCATTCTTCGTCCCTGAAAAGTTCACTGGCTTCCTGCAAGCCTTGTTCGCGCACCTGAGATACTTGTACTCCTGGTCGATCCTCGGTAGCCACGTTTTACCGCAGATCAAACATTTCCACTTCAAAATCCCGCCGTCTTGGATCTTAACAATCACCCAATCACCCTACACGACACCGCCAGGGCTACCGCCAACGAAACAATCATCACCAGCACCAACCAGTCCAGGGGCTTCATGGCGCCTTACCTTCGCGCTTCGCCCGCAGCTTGTCCGAGTTCGAGAGATTCATAAACTGCTCCGCGCTTAATCCTTTCCCTTTGCCCGGTCTTTCCACTCCTGAATCCGAATGTACGCCGTCGCCCATGCCGCCGGAGACGGGTTGTGTGTCGCCAAATGATCCGCGTGCTCCGTCAGTTGGTGTTTTTCCCAACTCAGCCTCGGGCAGTCCGGACAAAACCTTTTCCCTGGAAATTTCATCGGCCACTCCTAGAACTAGTCTCTGCCTGCAATCCCGATTCGGACACTGCCGGGGCATCTCCTTCCCCCTCGGTATCCACTTCCACTGGCACCTTCCACATTCCCACGCCTGTACTGTGACAATGTACACAGGAACCATGGTGACAATGTACACCGACTGTGCGCATTGTCAACAGGTATCTGGTCTCTGTACCACCAAAATCCTACGAAAATCTCCACGGAGGACTGCATTAGTATTTCCCCGCACCCTCATTAGTGAGCCGGGGGGCTTGCCTTTTCCCGATGGGGTGCCCGCGGGGGGTCCCTGGGCTGGAAATGAATCGGTTTACAATCTAACAGTTCGTTAACTCTCGTTGATAACAAAGGAGATACACACGATTGTCTATCCAGGCGGCGGGCCGATTACCCGTTCTGCGTGGTGTTCCCGTAGCGCCAGGCCGGGCCCAGGAGCGCCTGTTTGGCCTTTTCCTCGCGGCGGCGCGCCGCGTTGGCCCTACGTGCCGCGTTTGCCTCCTCGCAGAGCTTCCTACCTTGGGCGAGGATCGTTTTGTGCGCATGGCGAGCGCCCTTTGTTGACAACATCTTGAAGCCAACACGCGGGTCAGACATGCGAGCGCGGATCGCAGCAAATCGTTCTGTTTTGTTCGGAGCTGGAGAAGGTACATTCACTGGTTAACGAGGGTAAACGAGGTAGGTACGTGCTGTAAAGTGCCTTGTGCGAGCGATTAGCGGCTCATGGGGCGCTTGTTTGGGGAGAACTGGATGAAAAGGTAGCAGATGTCGGGGGAGTAAGCGGAGAGTTGGAGGGACGTGCCGTCGGTGAATGCGATGGTGCAGGTTTCTGGGTCATTGGGATGATCTAACTCGATGTTAGCGATAGTCTTACCGACCGATTTCAGGTGATCTTGCATTATGCAACCTTCCCGCAAGCCTTTCGCCTGGAGATTACCGCGGCTGTGGCTGCATCGACCTGGGAGTCGTCGGCAAGGAGGTAGCAGCCAGTGGAGGAAATGGATTGGTGGCCGAGCTTGCGCTGAACCATGGGAAGCGTGTAACCACAGTCGAGTAGGTGGTGCGCGATGCTGTGGCGTAGAGAGTGAATACCCTGGCGGGGGGCCAAGGCAATGCCGGCCGCTTCACAAGCAGCGTGGAAGATGGTGTGAGCACGCTGGCGCGTGAACGGGAAAACGCGCGTGCCCGACGCTAGGTTCAAGGTCAGCGCCGACCAGAGCTTAAGCGTATCTGGGGCCAACTTCTGAACTGTTAACTTTCCATCCTTGCCGGGTTTTGTTAGTAAATGGCCGCTCTTGACCCGATCCGGAGACAGAGCCAAAGCCTCCGAGACGCGCAGGCCGTGCTCGTAGGTCATCGTTAGAAACAAGCGGTCGCGGTCGTTCTTCGTAGCGTCCAAGAGAGTGGTGATTTGTTCCATCTGAAGGTGTTTCAAGGCTATTCCTCCCGACTGTGTAGGTCGCTATCGAGGCCCTTTTCGACCAAGAGCATAATCATGTTCGAAACGCTTCTGCGCTCCTCCGCCGCGAGCTGTACCACGCGATCGTCAATTTCCGAAGGCAACGCGACGAATCTGGTTTTTGGTTTCTGCTTTGTTTCATTGATCATGACCTATACATTACCAAGGTTTTATTTGCTTGTCAATGATTTTCCTTGACAAACAATAGCTCTCTGCGCTACTCTTGCACCAGTTCACAACGACTTAAAGCTGCAAATTTGCACCTCGGAGAGAACCTGAAATGCTGATACCACTCGATAAATCATGGCTCTGCGGCAACGATCACATTGGGGATTCGCCCGTCTGTTGCGACTGCGGCAGCACGGCTCTGTTATCCCTCGGTAAGGTTTTAAACCGTGTCACCGCCGACCCCATTACCCTTCTGTCGAAGGACTGGAACAACTTCCTCGGCTACAACGGAATTTGCTGCGAACTGCCAAGTATCAAAGCTCTTTGGAAGGAGAATTAGCAATGTCCATCGCTTGGGAAGGATGCCCTGATTCAACCGAACAAGAACTGGACCGGGTACTCGCTAGATTGGATGGGCCGATTTTAGCCCGGTCCGGCGAAACCGAGGCTCGCTATCAGCGCGAGATGCGCCAGATCGACACTGCAATGGCCTGTGTTTACGTTCTGGTGGCCTTAGCCATCGCTTCGATACTGGTTTGGTGTGGTGGGGCCATCGGGAGCGCAATCGATTCCCTGGGCAAGGTGGCGCGATGAACCTCGAGCAAGCGAGAATCGAGAATCGCGCAACAACCAAAGAGGCGGGTTGGCTTATAGAGCGTTGCCTTCCGCCCATGCGCGAGCCAATGTGGCTCATAGCGGCGTGGCAGTTCGATTGGACCAATGACTCGACTAAGGCAATACGTTTCTGCCGACGCGAGGACGCTGAGCAAATCGCTAGCATGTTTGAAAATGAACCAATCTCTATCACTGAGCATCAATGGGCATAATTTTATTTGGAAAGGGTCGAATTCATGGCAGAAGAAAAGACGCAAATCAACGCCTCGATTATTCACTCCTGCGACAGGGGAGCCATCGTGCGCGTCCACGATTGGGGTCTTAGCTGGATGGCACGCCAACACGGAAGGATAATGCCTCATTGTCTGCTGCGCGGAAATGGCTGCGAATCCTTTTTCTGCGACTGCAAGTGTAGTTTGTGCAGAGAGTGATTTCATTGTACTTAGGGAGTTATGTATATAGTTCCCAAAGTTTTGGGTGCGCGGACAGTGGCGGGCGGGAATCTTAGATGCCGAGTAGAAAATCCCGTCCAGCATCGGCTAGGCCAGCCGGAAGTCCGCGCACCGCGGCATCAGAACGTGAGAGTGAACCTTGAAAACGAATCCCGCGAGAGCAGCACGCCCATCGGAACGCATGAGCCTTAATAAAGAAATCAGCCTACTCCGCCGCATCGTCGCCTTGCTCGAGAAGTACGTTGAACTCGCACACGGACTCGACGCGCAAGTGCATCTCGACCTTTACCGCGAATGGCTTCAAGAGGCGATCGCAGAGCGCGAAGCGCTGCCCAACTTGGTCAACATTCTACGAGAGGAGAAGTAATGAAACTCGCCGGTATCAAGCCCACTGACGGCCCCTGGCACCAAGGGGTAGCGAATCCCCACGTCGTTTATGCCGCCGATCAGACTACGGTCTGCATTTGCAATCAAACTCCAGATGACGCGCAACTGATCGCGGCCGCACCGATGCTCTTGAAGGTGATGCGCACAATCGCACAACTTGCCGCCGAACAACCCATAGAAGAAGACGCCGCCCAGACTGCATGGAAACGCGGAGAGGATCTCTTTAAAATCAAAGTTTGGGCCGAAAAAGCCGTTCTGCTGACGGAGCATTCGCGATGACCGTCCGCGAAGCGATCGAATATCTCAATTCGCTGCCCGACAAAGAAATCGTGCTCATGGTCGATTGTCCGCATTGCGGGCGTGGCGCTCAACTGGAGAAGATTTTCGAGGCGGTGATTTTGCAGTCGGAGAAGTCGGAATGACCAAGCCCATGATCGCCGCCGCGCCGGAACTGCTCGAAGCGCTGGAGCATATTTGTGCCGAGGCCGAGTCTTGGCACAAGGAAACTGGACACGAGGATGACGACCCTATTATCAAATGCGACGGAATATGCGCCTGCATTCCGCAGATGAGAGCCGCGATCCGCAAGGCCAAGGGGGAGTAATCCCTCGATCAGGGTCCGCACTGAGGAGACCAGAATGGAAAAGTGGAAACAATTCGCACCTCCCATCGTCTGCGAACAAGGTAGCCCGTTCAGAGTGATCAACGAGAGTTACAGGTTCATTCGAAAAGGTCGTGGTTTTTTCGATCACAAAAGAATAACGGGCTCCCTTATCCAAGGAGCCCGCCACTTTCAGTAGTCGGATTTGTCTCCAGCTAGTTTCTCACGGCCTCCTTTCAAAACGGTATTTCAACCCATTCCGGCACGACCGGTTTTCCAACCGGAAATTCCTCAATCTCCCAAGCTGAAATCTTCGCCATGGGCTGTGCTCCAAACTCCTTCCGAGCATAGATAGCCACAACTTGCGAGTCGTCAACGAATAGAATGCCCGTCAGTGCGTCTAGGATGCTCCGCACGAGCTTATCTATGTCTGGCTTGGTAGTTTTCTCGAGAATCGACTTGCGAACGCTCCTGGGCTTCGTAAAGCGAAATACTACTGCCAGCAGAAATGGCACGTTCTTGCCGGCACACTCAAGGTTTTCTTTGTCCATGACTTCGAGTGCTGAGCTGGCTACCTCCTGGCGCCATGGCTTTGTGCGTTTGTTGTCCGAGGTCAGCACGGCTCGAGTCCAACCCTTCGGGATGAAGGCTTTCATTGAACCTTGCGGAATCGGTTCCCCGTAAACTGTGAACTCAAGTTTCATGCTCTGCTCCATTGCGGAACTCCGCTACAGCCCTGATTATGAAGACCACGATGGCAGAAGCCACATAAGCCGCTGCACTTCAAAAACGTGTCATCCCTCTTCGACCCTCCGAGCCCTCGGCCGCCCTTGTGGTGAACGTGAAACGAGTTATCTGCGCTCGGATGCGCTACCAGGTTAGTACGCCGCTCACACTTCCAACAGTTCCCATGGTTTATTTCCCAGAGAGCATGGCGGAAGGCGGTATAGTCCTTCGCGGTCCGGATCGTGCGTCCGTCTTTTGTGACACGGATCACTTTAACATCTCCAACTGCTTCAACCGCTGCAGGTTCGTCGTATTTTCACAGAAAGACTCATTCAGCCAGGAGAGAATCGATAACTCGAAGCATTTCTCGTAGCTCAGTTCCGGATCATCCTCGATAGCCCTGATTCCGTCTACAAAAGTGCGGAAGATCCCCGAGAACGAATCTTCAAACTGCAATTCGAGCTTAAATGTCGATTCAAGGTGTTCTTCGGGGTGCAATTCTTGGACGGTCTCTATAAATTGCCGTTTCTTGCGCTTCCCAGCCTCTCTGACAGCCGGATCACGTCTGGTTGAGGTTGACAGCCTCCGCATGACCTTCGCGGTCTCTGGGGGCATCTCTGCGAGTTCTTCCGATGTGAAGTCTGGAGCCAGATCCTTGACCACCCCAACGTGGTAGAAGATCGTTCTCGCTGACTTAGGAGCGGCTTCGTTTAGCCAGTGCTCGTAGCTGTGGTACCCCCCATGCCGCCAGAGCGCCGCGGATTGGACTCGAATGCACTGCTGGGCGATCAGAACCCATTGCTTCTCGTAGGCTCGCACCATGGCGTCGATGGCCTCAAATTCCTGAACCTCGTCGGAGCGCAAATTTGCACCTGTGGAAAACTCCGACGGTACTAGCTGCGTACTCATAAAGCGTTGCTCCTCTCAAGATATAAATTCCATAGCTTGTCCCATCCCCACTTTTTGACGAATCTGTACGTCTTTTCACCCCGTAAGCGAATCTCCTTGAGCTTTGGATTTAACCGCTCCTCGATATCGCGTATCTGGCGCGTAATAGCATCCCACCCTTCGACCTGACGCTGACTGACGCCCATCTCAGGAAATGACAGGTAGGTGTCGATCGCCATTAGCCGCCTGATGTCTCTCAAGGAATGCAATGCCCGCTCGTCTGCGAGCCTGCTACGCGCTTCTCTGCTCATCTGTGGGCGTCTCCCTAGCAAATCACGCCAGCGTAAGCCCATCGCTGCTAGTATTTCGTTAGCCGTACACCCTTGACTCATACATCTGAAAACAACGTCAACCTTTCTCCCTGTAGTTATAGAGAGGGACGGGTGAGAATCAGCATGTGCTGGACATCTAGCTATCCACTTGCCACGCCCAACTCTGCGACCGTCGAGAAGCCGAGCAAATTCTTCTGCGGTCACTGTGTCCTCGCAAACTCGTCAGCTCGCACTGTTTCCTGCCTGCTTTTTGTCTCTCGATTTGGCCCACTTAATCCTGCGATGGCGATCGTACTGCTTGGTTTCCCACGTCGGTTCGGTTGCGATCTTACTCAGGTTCCGCGGCCAAACGCCATACTTTTCTCGATACGCATGAGCCGCCCAACCTTCGCTGTAACCTCGTTCGCGGGCTATATACAGGAAACCTGAGTAAAACAACTGCTTTTCATGCTGCGATGGCTCCCGTTTGGCCTTGTGTTCGTGCTTCTTTCTCTGCCCGTTGAACTCCACTAGTTCCCCGTCAAGGGTCATCACGTCATTGCGGAGCGCCGGACTGCCGCAGCCGGGACACTCCCGTTTCCCTTGAGGAATAACCATGTGACACTCTTTGCACTGCTTTGGCTTTGCTGGCTTCCTGTCGTTCTCGTAAGCCTCTCCGCGATCTGCCGTCGTCCTGGAATCTAAGGTGTCATGGTAAATGTCAGTGACCATCCCCAGCCGGATCGTGTTTCCTGCGTGGTCCAGGATTAGGCAGCGACCCTTCCCCGGCGCCGTGCGTAAACCACGGCCAATCTTCTGCACATGTCGGATTTCACTTCTCGTCGGAGCGGCGTCAATAATGGCTCGCACGTCCTCGTCAACCCCTTGAATCAAACATCCGACAGAGGAAATTACCTTGTCGTCACCAGAACGGAATCGTCTGAATGTTTTCGCTCGCCAGTAATCGTCGGTATAGGCGTCGATGTACCCACAAGCTACGCCGGCAGCTTCGAACTCCCGCTGTAAGTGTTGTGCGTGCGCCCTGTTTACGGCAAACATGAAAGTCGGTAGTCCTTCCGCCTTTTCCTTCCACGTTTTGACAATATCGGCCACGATTGGGGGCTTATCCACGGCAGCCGCCAATCCATCTTCGGCAAACTCTCCCGCTACCACCTTGACGCCCCTCAGGTCTGGCTCAAATTCCTTTGACGGGGCGTAGACCACGAATGGCGAGAGATGCCCGTCTGAAATCAAATCATCAATCGTCGCCGCGATAATGAGCTTCGTCCAGTGCAGTCCCATGCCCTTAGCCCACGGGGTAGCTGTCAGGCCGATGGCGATCTTATCTTTCCACTCCTCGCTGTCGAGCCGCTTATAAAGTGCTTCCCAGCTCAGATGAGCCTCGTCAACGATGATGAAATCAACCTCTGGCAATTCACGTCGGATGAGCGTTTGCACTGAGGCAATCTGCATTTGACAGGAGTAGTCAGTGCGATCATGGTCGGCCTGGATGACGCCAATGTCCGTAATTCCTTCGTCCTCGAATGCTTTCAGGGTCTGATTGACCAGCACGATGGCAGGGCAGGTAAACAGGGGACGACGTGACTTTGCCATGGAAGAAAAGCACAAGTGCGCCGCCGTCAGGGTCTTGCCATATCCGCAAGGAGCTTGAACGATTATCCGGCGGTGACCCTCGCGCACGGCCTCTCGAATCTTGTCCAGCGCTTCGGCCTGTCTAGGTCGCAATGGCCTGAGGGATGACGGTTCAATGGCATCCGACTGGAAAAGGTGGGACTGATTCACCGCTCTACCCCCGCCTGTATATACCCTATATGACCAGTAGGGTTTAAATCTTTTGCTCCTAACGGAGCTTTTGACTTTTGCTTTTGACTCTTGCTTCTGCTTCTGCTTCTGCTTCTGCTTCTGCTTCTGCTTGGGTTAACTTCGGTTTACCGTGGTTTACATTGGTTACATTTGTTAACGAATTTTGTTTACGGTACTCGCGCATATACAGTTTTAGGTATTCCCTGCGCTCCTCTTCGTCTCGGATCGCTCGGTGCTTCATGTACGTGAGCAGACGCCATCCGCCGTCAATGACTTCTATTCTTCGTCCTTCGTGCTCCTGGCTGCGGGAATCTCTATCCGGTTGCATAAACTTCTCGAGAGCTGATCTGGTTGCTTCGACGGGGACGACCGCCATCTTAGCCAATCCCGGAACGGAAGCAAACACAAATCCATTCTTATTCGCCATCGCCAGCATCGTGATCCACACGATGCGTGTTTGATCGTCCTCACACCAGATGGTAGAAGCTGTTATTGAAGAGAAAAGTTTGGTGAAAGTCACGGCGCATCGTAAACTTATTCTGTAAACAAGTCAACTAAATAATTATTACAGAATTCCCTTGACAAACAAAAATAAATAGATAATACTCCCGCTCATGGCAAAACCAAAACAAGTTGAAGTTCTGCCAAAGCCGAAGTGCTCAGTGTGTGGCTCCAGTCAAACCTACTTCCGGTTAAAGACTCTCGAACGCGTCTGCACTACCTGCGGAGCAGTTGTCAAGGCATAGAATATCCACGGAGGTTCCACAATGAAGGTTTACCGGCAAGGAGACGTACTCATCAAGCGGGTCAAGGCTGTCCCGCAGACCACAGCCAACAAGCGCGAGAGCGGCATCTTGGCTTTCGGAGAAGTAACTGGACATTGCCACAAGGTTGAGAACTTGAATCAGGCCGAAGTTCTCGAAGTGGGCACGGACTTGTATCTACGCGTCAGCGAAGATGGCGTCCGTATCGTTCACGATGAACACGCGCCGATCATGCTCCCTGCTGGAAATTACGAGATTACGATTCAGCGGGAGTATAGCCCAGAAGAGATTCGCAATGTTGCCGACTAGATGGTTCAGCCGTATCAGGCTTTGCGGTTGGTGCGGCTGGCCAGTTTTACGTAATGCGTGGTTCCACAAAATATGCACGCAAAGGATGGTCCGTGAAAAATATTGAGAAGCTCACTCCAGAACAGCACGCAAAGATGGCCGAATGGCGGGATAAGTGGCTCGCCATCGGCCTGAGTACGGCTCCGGCCAATCGTGCCGAAGCTGAGCGCGGGATACGGTTGGCCTACAAGGCCGCCGGCAAGAACGAACCGCGAATCGTATGGTGCTCGTCGCCACTGGCGCAGGGCTTCACGCGAGCGATAGTTGTCGATCTCGTCAAAAACAAAAAAATCGGGGCTTCGGTCGGGGATTCGGTCTGGGCTTCGGTCTGGGATTCGGTCGGGGCTTCGGTCAGTGATTCGGTCTGGGCTTCGGTCAGTGATTCGGTCTGGGCTTCGGTCAGTGATTCGGTCAGGGCTTCGGTCAGTGATTCGGTCTGGGATTCGGTCTGGGATTCGGTCTGGGATTCGGTCAGGGCTTCGGTCAGTGATTCGGTCTGGGCTTCGGTCAGGGATTCGGTCTGGGCTTCGGTCAGGGATTCGGTCTGGGCTTCGGTCAGGGATTCGGTCAGGGATTCGGTCGGGGCTTCGGTCGGGGCTTCGGTCTGGGATTCGGTCGGGGATTCGGTCGGGGCTTCGGTCGGGGCTTCGGTCTGGGATTCGGTCGGGGCTTCGGTCTGGGCTTCGGTCTGGGATTCGGGTTACGGACAGCACGATGCCGCATGGATCGCTTTCTATAACTACTTCCGCGAAGTCACCGGACTAACTGAACAGACAGAAAAACTAGAGGGATTGACGCTAATCACCAAGAACGCCGGCTGGTTTCTTCCTCACGAAAACACCTGCTGGATTTCTGAGCGTCACAACGTTTGCAAGCAAGACGACCGCAACAGGCTTCACTGTGAGGACGGACCTGCGGTAGCTTATCCAGACGGTTGGGCTATCTATGCTTGGCACGGCGTACGGGTTTCATATCGCGTCATCGAGCACCCTTCCGAATTGACGGTTAAAGAAATTCAAGAGGAGCGGAACGCAGAGGTTCGACGCGTGATGGTCGAACGTTATGGCTTGTCGCGATTCCTGATGGATTCGGGCGCCAAAAAACTGGCGGAAGATGAGTTTGGGGAATTGTACCAGACGGAGATTGCAGATGACGAACCGATTTGCATGATTAAATTGGTTAACTCCACTCCCGAACCAGACGGAGAATTCAAGAATTATTGGCTTAGGGTTCCCCCGGATATGAAGACGTCCCGACAGGCGGTGGCGTGGACGTTCGGAATGACGCCGGACGAGTATGCCAAGGCTCTCGTACAGGAAACCTAGCCACAGTAACCCAAGAGCGACTTTGTAGCGGTGCAAATTTGCAGGGCGAGGGTGAAACAGATGCGTAAGCGGTTTGAGGAATACTTTGAAAGAGTCTATCCGGGGATGAGACTGGACGGGCCAACGGCTACCGCCGAATGGAATACCTGGCAGGCAGCCTTCATGGAGGGTCAGATCCACCAAATCAACGTTTCTATGGGAATCAGAGAGCAGGAGACGGTTCCGTGCCGATAAAACAGGGATCTAAGTGGGTGTACTGAGCGCACCCGCCCGTCGGCACGGTTTTAGGGAGATTGAATGGCAAGCGAAGATCGAAGGCATCTACTCGGCGGCAGCGATATAGGCTCCATCTTCGGGGTCAATCAGTGGAAATCAGCGTATGACCTCTGGGAGGAAAAGACGGCATTAGAGTTTGTTCAGCCGGAAGTAGAGCCGAAGCGGGATAAACTGTACCGCCGCGGCAAGCGTCTGGAGCCTTGGGTAATGGAGATGCTGGAGGAAGAACGCGGAATCTTCATCTTCAAACGCAACCAACGCTATACGGACTCGGAATATCCGTGGATGACAGCCGAGATTGACTTCGAGTACCAATCGGACGCCGGACTCTGCAATGGCGACGTAAAGACGGTTTCTCCGTTCGCCGTGTCGGAGTGGGGAGAGGAAGGCACGGACGAGATTCCGCTTTCCTACTGCCTACAGTTCCACTGGGGAATGATGGTAACTGGACGTCCATCCTGTCTTGTGGCTGTCCTGATCGGGGCTGACGATCTCCGCGTGTACGAGGTGAAACGGGACGACGAACTGATAGCAGAGATGCGGAAGCGAGCTGTGGACTTCTGGCTCAACCACGTCGAGAAGAGAGTAGCGCCGCCGCCGCAGACCGCAGGCGACACACACAAGATTCTTTTCAGATACGGAGGGTTCCCAGTGCAGAACGATCCGGAAGTCATGGAAACACTTCGCAAGTTACGGATGGTCAAGGAGTCAGCGAAAGAAGTCGAGGAATTGAAGAAAGAATACGAACTGGAAATCAAGCGCCGATTGCTGGTGTTGGCCGAGGCTGCAGGGGTCACCGACACGCCGAAAAAATTCACGATTCAAGACGTAACCGGCAAGCGCACGGCGAGCCTGAGCTACGAGCACCGTTCGGGATACACGGTTAAAGAAACTGACTTCTGGACACTTAGAACCTAGGAGAAATCATGGCAAGCGCTACTGAAGCATTGAAGCAACAGGCCGGGCTGCAAAAGAAGCCGATAACGATCTTTGAGAAGCTGGATTCAATGAAAGCGCAGATCGCCCTGGCACTTCCCCGTCACTTGACACCGGAGCGCATGGTCCGCATAGCGATTACCTGCTTGCGGACTAATCCCAAACTGGCGGAGTGCGATGCACAATCGGTCATGGCATCGGTTATGCTCGCCTCCCAGCTTGGGTTGGAGCCGGGAGTACTGGGGCAGGCTTTCTTGGTTCCATACAAAGACCACAAAACAAAGCAAATGGTTTGCAGTCTGGTACCAGGTTGGCTTGGGATACTCGATCTTGTAAACCGCGCCGGCAAAGCAACGGCATGGACGGGAGCCGTCTATGCGGGAGATGAGTTCGAGTGGGCGCTAGGGGATAAGCCGTTTGTGACGCACCGGCCGTGCGGCGAGGAAACGACGCTTACCCACGTCTACGCCATTGCGCGCACGAAGGGATCGGATTATCCAATCATCGAGGTTTGGCCGGTCAAGAAAGTTTGGGAGCATCGGAACAAAAACAACAAAGTCGGAGACGCCCATTACTCTTACAAGCATCCTGAGATGTACGCCCGAAAAGTAGCCCTACTGCAGGCTCTAAAGTATGTACCACGATCGGTAGAACTGGCAACCGCCTTCCGGTTGGACGCTGAGGCCGAGATGGGCGAACAGAAGTTGGAAATCAAAGACGTTCAGGGGATCATCGAGGGAACGGTGGTGAGCGACGTGACCGTACCCGAAGAGCAGACCGAGACGACCAAGGAATCTCTCCCGGAACTTTGTGCCGATTGCCGCCAGATTGGCTCACACCACAAACTCTGCAAGCACAATAAACAGGCTCCCCCTGAGGCACAGGCGAACCAGGACAGCGAGCCAGAGGCCGAAGCACCCCACAGTACCCCGAACGCACCAGAAGCCACCGCGGAGCCAAGGCAAGGGGGGATCACCGCCAAGCAGGTCTCACGCCTGTTTGCCATCGCCAAAACTGCCAACAAGCCGGAGTCTGATATCCGGCAGTACATCAAAGAAAGCTATGGCCTTGATCATATCAATCAACTAAACAAGGCTCAGTACGATCACGTTTGCACATGGGCGGAGGACTTCTAGAAACCACGGAAGAGGCATTAAAGATTCTGGAGAGTTTATGAAAGCTAAAGAACGTGCAGTCGTGGTCACCACTGAATTTCGCGGCGTGTTTTTCGGGTACATGGATGAGCCTCCCGCTGATGGCTCCATAACGATCAAAAGGGCAAGAAACTGCGTCTACTGGTCCCAAGATGTGAGAGGATTCATGGGGCTGGCCGCTACGGGTCCGTCGAAGGATTGCAAGATTGGTCCTGCGGTTCCGAGCGTCACACTCAACAAAATCACAGCGGTGATCGAAGTCACACCAGAGGCCGCCGAGAATTGGGAAGGTGGACCGTGGCGGTAATTTACGGTTCTGTTAAAAATATAAAATTGTACGGGTCCGGGGACGGGGACGGGTCCGGGTACGGGGACGGGTACGGGTCCGGGTCCGGGTACGGGGACGGGTCCGGGGACGGGTCCGGGTACGGGTACGGGGACGGGTCCGGGTACGGGTCCGGGTACGGGTCCGGGTCCGGGTACGGGTACGGGTCCGGGTACGGGTCCGGGTACGGGTCCGGGGACGGGTACGGGTACGGGTACGGGTCCGGGTCCGGGTACGGGGACGGGTCCGGGGACGGGTCCGGGTACGGGTACGGGGACGGGTCCGGGGACGGGTACGGGTCCGGGTACGGGGACGGGTCCGGGTACGGGTCCGGGTCTATTTCGATGGAGTATCTCCAAGCCGTCGCAGACAGCGCGGCTGGCGATCGTGCACCCAAAATCAAAGCAGATGGTGGAGTTCTTGCCTTCTGGCGCTCAGACAAGAACGGCAAGCCGAGCAATGGCGGGGGCGGTGAGAGTCGAAAAGTTGGGACGGTCGAGGAATTGGAGTGCACGCTTGTTCCGTGCACCAAATCAGCCTTGCACGCAACCCTAACTCCGGAGAAATGGAAAGGTGAACGTCTCTGGGTGGTAGCTCTTTACCCGCCAGTAGTGAACGTGGACGAAAGCAAATTCGCAAGCCTAAAGCGAGAAATCATCGCAGAGATAGTGCCCAACTTCTACAAGTGAGACTTTATATCGCGTAAGAAGTTATCGAGCATTTCGTTCTACGGGGTACTGAAGGGAGCTTAGATGATCTACATATTCGACATTGACGGGACGATCGCCAACTTGGAGCACCGTCTACATTTCATTCAACAGAAGCCTTCGGATTGGCCTGCGTTTTTCGCGGCCTGCGGAGATGACGAACCGATTCACGACATGTTCTCGTTGGCGCGGATCATTGCTGATAAGAACGAAACGGTCCTCGTTAGCGGACGTAGCGACGAATGCAGGGAACAGACGATGGCGTGGATAGGAAAGCATAAATTCCCAGCGCCGGGGCGGAAGATTTTCATGCGAAAGGCAGGCGATCACCGCGAGGACTGGGTCGTTAAATCAGAACTTCTCGACCAACTGATCGTAGAGTGGGGAGTACCGAAACACTTTCAAATTGCAGGCATCTTCGAGGATCGCCAGCAAGTCGTGGACATGTACCGCGCTAGAGGGCTGCGAGTGTTCCAAGTCGCAGAAGGCAAGTTCTGAGCGCTTACTGAAGGGGGAGCAATCCTTTTAATCTACACAGCAGTTACCGCAAGGAGGGTGAGAGCATGAGCGACGAGGAGCGGATACAGGAGGTTCGCGAACTAATTGCCTTCTACGATAAACGAGGGGCGAATTGGCTCATGGCCGCAGAATACACGCTTGGACTGCGAAGTGGAGAACTGGGACGCAGGGAGCACTGGATGCGGGATTACATCATGATTCCGCGCAACAAATACGGACGTCCAAGGGGAGGGTCAGGGAGATGAGCGCTGAATCCAAGCAGGCCCCGAAGCCAGTAGTAACGTCGGCGGAGTTTAAGGAAGTGCTGAAGATATTCTCCGCGTGGGAAGCCCTGAAGCGTATGGGCTGGCAAGAGCCGAGATACTTCCACTTCCCGCCACCATTTACGGAATTTGAGTTGATTGAGTTGGGCAGCACAGGCATTCATCGGGCGGTCCACTTTCACGAAACGGATGACTGGCGCAGCGTTTGTTGGATAGACGGCGATTCACCGTCTCAACCATTCTTGGTCAGAAAGGTCGGAGGCAAGCGATGAGCGAATCCAAGCAGGAAGCGAGCACGCCAATGAATCGTGAAGCCGTCGATGACTTAACTGCGAACCTAGTTCGGGACGCAAGCGCAGTACTTGAGCGGTTCCAATCTGGCTACCACCCCTCAGAAAGCCAATTAAAGCGTCTGGAATGTAGTTTGTTTCCATTTGTCGGGGAGAAATTGTGCGGCCACAAGATCGTGGAATCGTGCGAGTGTGACGAGGAGATCAAGCGATGAATCCAGTTAAGCAGGAAGCGAGCCGGGAAGAGAAGTGCCCACGATGCGTATGCGGCTGTCCGCGAGATCGCCACGAAATTGAGCCGCCATATCCGTGCTACGACTGCGGATGCGAAATTTACACGATTGGGCACAAGGGAAGCGCCACAGCCCAGACGCCCGAGACGACGAGGACAAGATTTCTCGTAGCGATATTCCCCGAGACGCATTCGGCTTGATCCACGATCTGGCCTACGACCATGAAGGACGAGAAAGATTTCAATACAGAACGAGGGCGCAGGACATTCTGATGAGTGCTAACTATGTAGGAGATTGTGATTGCCCGTGCGACGAATGCGGAGTGGACACCGGGAAACATTGCGGTAAGCCTCCGTGTGATCAGGCAGTGATAAGCGCCACAGTCCGGACGCCCCAAAAGGTTAAGGACGTTTGTCATGTTTGCGGCACGAAGGCGAGTTACGGTTATCTCGGACGCTATTGCGCGAAGTGCAATGTTAGCCGTCCCAGCGAGTCCACTACCCCAGTAGAGACACCGAAGGAGCGGGAACTAGACGCGGAAATTGCGGAGACGATCTACGGTTGGAAACTCACGCATGTCGGACCTGATGCTCACGGTCAGAACGAGTGTGACATTCTCACTCCCGACGGGAAATTTCCAAAGGATTTTGAGTTGCCGCGAATAGGAAAGATCGGTAAGGCGTATATGTGCCCACCGTATTCGTCCGACTGGCAGACGACCATAAAATTGGCCAAGCATATCGGACTACTCACTGCGGTTTCTTCGCTGACAAATCCATACGATCTAGCGGGCGCTTGCCTAATCGTCTGGCGAATCGACCACGGATTGACGGGAGAAAAGCTATGACCGATAAGCCGTCCAAGACACAGGAGACAACGATGCCCACGCCCGAACAATTAGAGAATAGGTTTATGAGTGACGTTCTGCGTCACGTTGTGTGCGACTGCGGAAACTATCGGCATCACGGCGTCCATTGGATGCCAGACGGCTCAGGCGAGGGAAAGAAAGAAGCGCTCGAATTGATGCGGAACTACTTCGCGAATGCAGTGAAATGTTCGGAGATTTGGTCGCAGCTACACACGACCTTGAGGCGGCTAAATCGGCGCTCCGAGAGAAGGAAGCCGAACTCGCCACAGCCCGTGCCGACATATTGAAGCCGTCATTTTGTGGGGTTCATGGTCATTTCAAATTTCAGGAGAATGGGAGTTCTTGTTTGATGTGTCAGCGCGAGCACCGATTAGTGTCTATAGCGTTGGCGGCGCAATCCCGAGAACTGGAGAGACTGCGAACGGAGATACATGCTCTTCTGACCATCAAAACCTAGACGCGTGAATCGTGATTCCTCCCGGACCATACCAGTAAACCCCGTCCTCTAAGCACGTCAATTGCGCGTACTCTCCCACGAAATTAGTCAGCGTCCCGCCCTTCGTAGAAGTCAGCGTTACGTCGGTTAGATTAGCGCTGACGATGGAGCAGAAGTCATCCATCATCGGAGACTGGGCATAGCCCACAAAGTTGGCTGTGACGTTGTATGCGTTGCCTACTTGGGCTTGGGTGTATTCCAGAGTCAGCGTGCCCGCGTTGTAACCAAATCCATCTGGGAGGTGACCGCCCTTTTGCTCTGGAAACCCGCCTGCGACAGTGAAGTCGTAGATGTAATCTGTCGTGCCGGGAACGATGGCTTCGAGGGCGAAGGTTACGGTTCCTTGGCTCAGGGTTTGTCCAAAGCCACTACAGGTAAGAGCGAACAGCAGAAGCAGTGCGAGTCGTTTCATAAAGCCTCGTAAAATTCCGGGACGCTGGCCTCTAAGACAGCATCCCGGACGGGAGAGAAGTTAAGTTGCGGCCGGCGCTGTACTCACCGGCGTAGTGTTCAAGATGAGCACAATGGCGTTAATGTATGCTTCGACCGCGGCCTGATCGTTGGCTTTGCCCGCGTCTGCCAGCCCTTGAGCAATAAGCGGCCCCATGAGTTGGACGACAGCGGCCAACTTTGAAACTCCTGTCTTGCCCTGCTGCCCGATGGCGGCATAACTCTGTTCGGCGGTTACGACCGCGTTAACGGTCTGGTTAAAAAGCACACTGGCGCCGGGGAGGAATACCTGAACTGCGGCTTCTCCTGCCGTCTGAATCCACGGCAGAGCCTTTTTTAGGTCTCGTCCGACTGCCTCGAGAAATCCGAGAAACTTGTTAGCCATTTTAGGCTCCTTTGGGAGGATCTAGGTACGTGATGACCTGGGGACCGGATGCAACTGCATCTTGAATCACTTTGAACAGTTCGTCAAAGGCTATTACGGAGTGACCAACAAAATTCGCTTCCTCGAGGGTGCCAACGATGGTACAGCCTTCAGTATCGTCCGGATAGTTTCCCCAGTGAATCAGTATGCCCTCAAATCCGGGCACGTTCTGAACCTGTGGCATTAGCCGGTTGAAGTGCGGGGAGTATCCGACGGCTAGATCATAGGTTCCCGCGGGGATGGCTCGAGGCTTGACCGTATCGGCGGCGTAGGGGGGCTCAAGGGTGTAGCAGTTCTGTTTCCAGTCGATCGACAACGTTCCCATTGTGCATACCGAACTGATGACTCTGCGCTGAACCACGAAGATCATAGGCTAGCCCAGTTTACACCCAGCAATTCAGAGATTTTAGGCTCGAGCGCCGTGCCCTCGTCGTAATCGTTCCAGGTAATTATGGCAATTATGGGTGCGGCCGCTGGTGTAACCGCCAACTGCTGCAGGAGGAATTGCCCTCCAAAGCTCCCTAGGACGCGATTGGGGGCTGGGGGTAGCCAAACGCTCATAGACCAGTCCCGAACGCCTCCTGACGCATCAAAAGCGGCCTGCGTGGGAACTCCTTGAGGCAATGGCAAGCCCGAATCGTTAAACGACATGCAAACGCCAGGAACTTTCATCCCAGCGTTCTTATTCTGCACCTGCAAATTTGCAGTGGCCCAAGCGTTTTTGGCTACCGAGTCGGTAATCGTCGCCGGAGGGTAGGCAATCCACGAAAACTCGGTGTTCTGCGCGAGAAACTCAACTCCCGGGATGGCCGTGGTCAGGGCGTTCAGGTTGGTCAACGTCGTAGGGTTAAGGGTGTTGAAATCGAGCACGTACTTTTCAGGGACGTAGCTCGTCGCCTTGAGCATGGTCTGAGTGGTTGAGTATTGCAAAGCTGCAATCAGGTTACTGATCGACGGTGCTGTCGCCTGCCCTTGAGAATTGAGCTTGGCACACCACGGGTCCAGTAACAGAGCGAACTGGAGGCCCATCGCAGTACAGAGCGCCGAAACGGCCATGGCGTTCTGGTTGCAGGCTGTAGCCCACGGCCCCTGCCAAGTCGATATGACCACATCGAATCCACACGCCTGAATCAGTTCCAGTTGTTTGGCAATGACCTTGGGATCGTTTGGGTTGGCGTAGGGTAAATCTCGATGTACTTGTCCGTTCGCATTGTACGAAATGTAGTGGGCTGCGAGCCGACCGGTCCAGCCGGGGATGGCGTTCTGTACGGCGTGTTTAATGTTCATGGACTTCCCTCTGCTTCGCTTCTTCCGTCACCATGTCCATCAGCGGAATCATGAGACTGGCTTTTTTGCGCTGGTCTTCGGATATGTCCTCGTGCGTATCCGAGGAGCGCTCCACCAGCAGAGCCTTTAGACGCTCACGCTCCTCCGGGGAGATCGTCAGAGCCTCCAACTTCTCCAGTAGGTCATCCATCTCGTGATAGCGCGGATTCGGATGGTGCAGGTCCTTTGAAATCTGGAGCTGCACGCTAGCCCAAAAGGGAGATATTTGCGTTTCCAGTTTCGCGGTGCTGACCGTCAGAGCGTCGATCCGACCGTTCAGCCTGACGATGAACGCCAGTATCGCGGCGAGAATTACTGAGAACGCAGCGATCGTTAACCCTTGGGCCAGTTCGCTCATAGTTTGCTAGAGTACCGTATAGAACCCTACTTGATAGCAGGTCCAAAGACGCTCCAGCCTAGGATGCCCACCAACACCCACAGGGCAATATAGCCTCCTGCGCGGCGGACCCAAGCTCCTGTTGGCTCGTAATAGCCCCAAAACCCAACCAGCAACGAAATGATGTAGATAACCCAGAACAAGATTGACATTGGCATACAGCCTCCCTTTACTTCCCGATTCTGCGAATAAATCGGCCCATCGACGTTGCTACGCTGTCACCGAGAAACGTCTTTTTATCCCTAACGTCATACCACCTGCGTTCTGAAAACTTCCAATACTTGTCGCCCAAGTGAACCCTCCCGTCTCCATCGCTCGCCTTTAGCAGTTTCCACCCGTGCAATACATCGTCCGGGCTCGGCCATGGGGACTTGGGACGGTCAACCATTACGAAGGCAAATCTGGCCACTGCGGATTACCCTTGTGCGTGTCCGGGGCAATCTGTGTCGGATTGTCCGACAGGGTAACATTGTTGTACGCAGTCACGATCGACACCGTACCGTCGTTGGCGATGTTGAATGTTACCGGGATGAATCCCTGATACCCGTTCGTGATTGCATTCCCTTCATGATCCACCATAAAACCCCCTTTACCGCTGAATTAGCTTCCCGTTTGCATCTCTTTCTCCTGCTACCCCAATGAGTTCAAGGCAGTCCGGCCACGCCTTGTAGCGAATCCAGCGCAATGTTTGCCCCTCATCCCACTCTGGCTTGAATCCCTTGTCTTGGCAGAACGTCAGCAACATGCGCCTGCTAGAGTCCCCATCTGGATCGGCGTAAAAGTGGTACTGGTCCATGTTCTGTTCGATGTGAGGTAGATACAGAGGCCCGGTCGTCGTGACCTGATTTAGCACCGCCGCGTGTTCTGCCGGGATCACCAGCGAGGCTAGGACCATGACCAACATGCAAGGAAACACGAAGACCAAATTCTCTATGACCGTGCGGCCACGCCATTTATTTTTCCAACCTAATATCAATTCCCATCTTGCTCTTGACCGGCTCCTCAAGTCTGTAGAAAATTGACCGAAATTCATTAAGTTCTCGCTCCACCCGCTGACGCCAATCTCTCTCAATTCGCTCCTTTTCCGCGCGAGCAGCCTCAGACTTTCTGATACGTCGATTAACGTCAGAGCGAATGACAGAAGCAACAAGCTGAAGACTAGCAGTTGCGACCAGAAGTATGTATGCACCGGAATCCACAGCCACATCATTTACCTCACACTTGCTAAGATATTGGGCGCATTCCAACCCCGTTCCGGAAATAGTAAATGGTCACTTTGGGGCCACCGGAGTAGCTATTCGTTCCTCTGCCGCCTCAGTAATCGGAGGATTCGGAGGCGTCGTGGTTTTGACCGTCTGCCCAGTCAGGCTACTGAGTGTGGTCGGAGCATAGATCGCCAACAATCTGGGAATTGCCCCGCCGATGCCCTGCGCGAACTGAAACAGGAACACGTAAAAACCACTGGAACCGTCTTTCGGAGTCGGCATAGCCCCGATCGCCGTGGACACTACCCACATCAGCACTACTCCCGCAGTAACCTGGTGCGCCAAAATAAAGTTCCACATGTTTGCCTCCTAGTTGAGCCCAGTTATGGTCAGAGTACACCCGCTTGTCGTAAATCCAGCCGGAATCGATCCGGAGCCCTTAGGGCAGGTTTCTTTGAACGTGATGGCGGTTCCTATCGCAAACCCTTGCCCGGGCGCTCCAGCGGCCCCGCTAGGCCCTTGGGAGGGCACTGTAAACGGTCCCCCACTCGCGGCGAAGGCAACTACCGTAGACCCGTTTGCCGTAATGGGGCATAGGGCAAAGCCTGTCGTCATCCCCGAAGGCCAAGCACATGCTTGCAGTGACGCTACAGGGGCTAAGAAGGCGTAGGAGGACTGAGCCTGAACGGTTTTGATAGGCTCCCGCCAAGCTAAGACAATCAGCATCAGAGCGGTTAAGGCGTACGGAATTTGTTTCATCAATATCCTCCATCGAAAAGACGGTTTGCGTAGGTCGAACCTAAGAGCAAAAAATTGTTCGGCGGGATGACAACGTTCGCGATCCCCGTTTTGACCATAAAAACGTCACCTCTCATGTTCTGCATCCCGTCATAGATCCACGTTACCGTGCCGTCTGTAATCGGTGTGGTGATGCACAGATTGCTACTTACCCATGTTGGCTGTGTGCTCCCGCTAGTGCCCGCCGCTTGGGCATGATAGGTGCAGTTCGGTGTATTCGCTGTGAGTGGGGTCATTACGTCCCCAGCGTTGTAGTTGTTGGTGGATTGCCATAACGGACCGCCACAGATATAGGGTGGGGCGTTGATCGCCTTACCGTTGCCTCCCGTATAGCCCGATCCTGTCACCGTCGCCTCAAACTGTGTCCCGCTTAGGCCGGCAGATAGGACTGTTACCGTCTGCCCGTTGAGCCCAGCATTGGCTCCGGAGAATCCGCCGAGGGCGAAGCTATTTCCAGCAGAGAACGCATTAACCGCCGTAAAGGTCAAGGTTCCGCTTGACCCCGTAAACCCGGTAATAGACACCGATGTTGCACCCAAAGTGCACATGTGATCCGTCGTGTACAGGACGTAGGCACCATTCGGGGATATGCTCTCAATCAGATTTGCTGCCGAAAAGTCGTTTGAGACTGCACTGATATAGCCATTCCCAAGGCGCAGTAAGGGCAAGACGCTGCACGGCGCGGAAGTGCAAACTGGCCCTCCCAAAGGTGCTGTAGGGTAGATAATCAGTTCGTTGACAAGTGGCCCTGTAAACGGATTCGTCGTCAGGCAATTCGGTGGACTCTGGAGGTAGCCGTGCTGGTCGCATCCGTTGTTCGCAAAGTGAGGCGGCGTCTGTGCCATGTCAATGGCAACGGTCGTATTCCCGCATTCTACTGGGTAGTAATCGATACCCAAGTTGTCATTCCATGAGCAGTGAATATCCAGAATGATGGCGCCGGGGTTTGGCAGATTATCGGGCGAGGTGGTTGAGACAATGTTGATGCTGCTCGGAGAACTTACGAGCGAACCACCACTCTGCACTTCAAACAATCCTGTTTGCCCCTGCGGACTGTTTGTCCCGTGCATGATGTAGTCGTAGCCCACCCCAAAATGCCCAGAGGAGTTCGTTGCGAGAACGTTCAGGGAATCGATGAGCCACGCGTAAGGCTGATCCAAGGTGGTCGTTCCCGGCGTACAGCCTGTGCCTCCTAAGCACTTCTCGCCAACGGTATAATTCGCATTGGCGTTCCCAAATTGGTACATATCGTGAATCGCGTAAGCGTCTGGAGTTGAGCAAGCCCCCGGAGTGCCACCACAATTGGTCATCGCCACGGCCCCGGTCGGTCCATAGTCTCCAACGATCGTAGAACCGGGTATTCCTGCGACAGAGAAGGCCGCTGAAGCGCTCGCAGTCTCGGTGGTGGTGGTAGCCGAGATCGTAATTGAAGTCGCGCTAGAAGCCGTTATAAGCGCGTTGGTGACGTCGTTATCCGAATTGGTGAATCCGGTGACGGTCATGGTCGCGTAGGCATAGAGGTTTGCCGCCGCGCCCGGGCAGGTGCAGGAATAGACTCCAGAGCCGTTTACGGCTGTGAGAGCTATCGAGGCAGGGAAACTGTTCATCACCCGACACCCACTCCCCACTTTGTAGGTCGCTATGAGCGTCCCAGTATTCTGTCCTCCCGCCGCGCCCTGATTGTTCGAAAACGCAATGCTAAACGTCGAATCGTCGTTTGAGACGCGCCAAACGCTAGACCACGACGGCTGAAAGCCATTCGCCCAGTTTAGGCAGGTGCCCTGCGCGAAATCGTAAATAGCAGTTGGGGTTGGAGAGCAAGAGGTTGCAGTACAGGCCGAGAGGTTATAGCTCGAGATGGCTGCCTGCGAGACGACCGTCAGCGTACAGGTTCCAGGACAGGATTGCGCGGTTGTTGTCACACTGAAAGAAACACTGGTTCCCGTCGAAGCGGTTATGAGCGTCGGGGAAGTGATATTGCCGCCAGCCCCGAAGCCGGACGTTATACCGTAGTCCCCCGCGAGGTTGTTGGAACTCCCCGCTGCGATCGTACCGGTGTATTGTCCCGACCCGTTAACCGCCGTCACTGGCGATGGTCCACCCTGGACGATATTCATCGCGTACAGTTTTTTGGGAGTACTCTGGCTAAAAGCTACGATCTTGGTCGGGATGGTGTAAGGTGATCCGGAAATCGTGACAGGTTGTGGACTTCCAATCCCAGAATAGACGTACAGATAGCTATTCGATGAGCCATCCCGCCCGATGACAAACTGTGAACCGTCTAGGGAAATGTGCTGGTCAACGTCCGAACCGGAGTAGTTCGTGGTAAATGTTCCACCGATTAGCGTGGGGTCAGAGTTTCCGTCTGAAACCCGGCAAATCACATTCCCAGCATCATTCGTTGTGCAAAGCCCCGCACCCGTAAATCCATTGTCTGTGGAGTAGCTCGTCCAGACATTTGGAATTGCTCCGATGTTCATGGTGCAGGTATCGACTCGTAGCCCGCCATAATTAGGGATGCCAGGGACGCCGGCTTGGGTGGAGGTGGGGCAGTTGCCGAAGGTGTAGGACGTTTCGTTGCTATCTGCGAGTGAGGCGGTTCCTGCGATGAAATTGTAGGTTCCGCCGATGAGCGCTGAATAGGGTTCTGAACTTCCTGTGCCTAGCGGGGTGCCAACATGGCATCCTGTTCCTGCTCCATTGCTTACAGGATTCGACGGAGAAATCGCCGCACACATCACGGTAGGAGCCGAATTAGAATTGGAACACGTTAAGCTCTGTGGTGCATTGCCCGAGGTCGGAGTGCAGGTAGGAGCAGTAGCTTGGGAAAGCGCGTATTCGTAAGCTGCGATGTCCCACGCACCGGATGCTGGCCGCGAATTCACTGTGCGAGCGGGAGCGCTGACGGTGTGCGCCGTGGAGTTATAGGTCACGCCATAATTCGTATCGCTGCTGCAAGCCGTGCCAGCCGCCGAGTTTAGTCCAGAGATCGTGGTGCAGACGCTAGCCGTGTTCGTGCCCGCCCCAACCGTTGAATTGGTGCTTGCGGTGGGACTGAAAATATAAGGGGACTGCGAAAATGCGTACTGGTTAAAGGCCGGGCTCGAGTTCGCCTTCGCCACCGCGATGGTCTGACTCAGATCCGTGGTGTTGGTGCAAGTTGCGTTACAGGTCTGATCCGCTTGCGTATTTGTGCCGATGAACTGGTTGTTGCGATAGGTGCATCCCGCGAGTCCGGTTGGGCAGCCAGGATAAGTGCCTGTCCCCACTCCACTATTGCCGGTGCCCGCCACACTGTCCGCACCGAGCTCGATGGTGTTGTTGAAAACGAAAAGTGTTCCGGTGCCGCATTCTGGCTGCACATTCAGCGGAGTGTCATCGGTGTTTCCTTCCACATTGTTGAAGACGTAAGTCGTTGTCCCTGTGCATGGTGCGAAGTTTAGAGTTAGACCGTCAGAATTTGTCGTGTTCGTGGCGACGTTGTTATAAAAGAATTCGTTGTTATGCGCTCCATTGTCCTCGAAAGTATTTTGGTGTTGCGTCGTATCGTAGGAGGTGGTGATCGTGTCGAACCAGTTGCCTGACCACGAGATGACGCTATCAACGACTGCCCCGTTCGGGACGCCATGGATGTAGTTGTTGTTGGCGAAGGGCGGACCGCCCCAGAAGGCCACGCACGCATCTTCCGCCGTATCCGAGCCGTCAACCACGTTGAACTCGGCAATGGACGTGCGGTCCACGACCGAAGTGTCGCCCGCGAAAAGATTGCAAACGTCGGCGTTCGCTCCCGAGCTGTAGGCATGGTGCGCCCAGCCGTGCGCATAATTGTGCTCGAGGACGCAATTTCCGGTGCTGTTGCAGCGAGCGAAATTGAGATAGGTTTCTTGCCCGTTAGTAACTCCGGAGGCATACCAGTAGAGGTTCGTGAACTCGAAATTGTCCCAGTAGACATAGCCGGTCGGGGAAAAAGTGATCAGCCCGTTGCCGCCAAAGCAGGTTGATCCGGTGGCGGCGGTCGCGGTATTGCCGCAGAGGTTAGCTGACGATCCGCCAGCATTGAAGATCGGACGCGACCAGGATCCGCCCGAATACCATCCGGGATCGACGCCGAAGTAAAGTGGTGCGGCTGAGGTTCCCATCTCGCGCATGAACATCGGCAGCGAAGCAGATGTAAAGGTTGTGCCGCCGCGCACGATGAAACCATAGGCGTGGAAATCGCAAGTGCTTGAACCGCAATTGTCTGTTCCCGTGCCTGCGTAGTTGTCGATGACTCCCGGTCCGACGCCAGCAGTGACGCCGGTCATTCCCGGCAGATGTGCCCAAGCCGCCGATTCGGATGCTCCGCTGTTAGAGTCCGAGCCCGACGAAGGGTCGATGAAATAAAAATGCACAACGCCCGACGGGATGTTCGCCGGACACGATCCTCCGGCAAAGTTCGAGCAGGATCCTTGCGAGAAGGCTAGACGCGCCCAGCAAACAATCAGGATTAGGAGAAATCGCTTCATGTTAATTCAGAGCTACTACCACGCACGGCCCACTGGCCGCAGAACTGATAGTCATTAGCCCAGCAAAAGCCCCCGTCGCGCTTACGGCCTGATATTCAATCGCGGCAGGACTAGAAGCTGTGTCTACTCCGTTGGTCGCGTCGATCGCATAACCAACTCCGGAATCCTGCACCCCTCCAGCGGTCCATGTTTCCGAAGCTCCGGCTCCGCAATTGGCGACGAGCATATCCACCGCGTCACTCGTTGTCGTCATCGTGCCACTGGTAAATGAAGTGGTTCCGGAATTCAAGCTTCCGGCGGAATTGGCTGTGATCGCCTTATCTAAAGTACAGTTCAGATGGGATAATTCTTGGACAAAAATCCCCTCGGATGCTCCGCCGCCAAAACTAACCGAGAAGGTTGCCGTAATAGTTTTGCTTCCACCAGAAGCAGCTTTACCGTGCGCAAGAAACACGGCCCGACTATAGTTAGCAATCTGAATGTAGTAAGTGTCGGTTGTCCAAGTGTCTCCACTGGAGGTGATTGTTACTGTTGGATTGCTGCCCAAGCCGCCCACGTAAAGGGCACCCCCGACCGTCATACAATCGCCGGAAGTCACGTTGCTCGTGTAAGTGCAGGTGATGGTCGTAGTTGTCGCGGGGTTATCGCACACCTTCCCTTGGACATATCCAGGAATAGCCCCGCCGCTCGGTGCGCCTCCGCCCAAGCCAGCCTTACCACCTATTCCCGCTTGCCCTCCGATGCCCTGCCCGGAGATCAATCCGTTCGCAAGAATCAGCCACGCAATCGCTACCCTAAAACGCATATGCCTCCTACTGAACTGGGATAACTGATAAATACAGTTTGCCCGCAGCCGGACCACCCGTCGCGCATGCACTGGCGGTCGTCGAATAGTTGATTGATGCCGCGCCCGTTGAACGGATGAACAGATCGCCTTGGGCGAAGTTGCTGGTTGATGACAACGCCAGCGATGAACTGATTCCCGTTGAAGTGAGCAGACTGGCCGTGACCCCGGTTCCGATCAGCGGCATCACTACGGTCTTTGATCCCGCGTCGTCCGTAAAGATGATGCTGACAAAATATCCGCCGGTCGTCGAACAGGCGGTGGTCACATCAAGATAGCCATTGATCTGATAGGTACCGGCCGGGCAAATCGTGGTTGAGCACAAAGACGTGGAGCTAACCGAAGTTGCGGAACTGATCGTCACCGTAGTTGAGTGGCCCGCATCCCCGCTATAACCTTGCTGCAATGCCGACGAAGAACCAGCGTTCGTCAACACGCCTTGGGCCAGAGCGGGCGGAAGAGTGCGAACGCCGGCTGTTACCGCCGTTGGAGCTTGATCGCAAATGCTGTTGGCCGTATTGCAGGGTGCTACCGCTGCACTGGTTGAACCTTGCGCGAAATCAATGAATCCAGCAGTTGTTCCGTTGCCTGTGAAATTGAGTCCGGTAAACCCGCCCGTTATCCCGACCTTGGCCACGTTCGTCTGTCCCGACAAAACTCCCGCCGTCCATGTCCCGCCGGTGCCCCAATCTGTGAGATCGCCCCCCGTTGTTGCGCCGTTGATGTTCAGTGTAGTTTGGCCTGTAGATGTTCCCGGAGAAGTGATGCCCAGCGTGATCGACGTGTTGTTGTTAGTGGAGTTCGTATTCTGAAACACCCAAGGGGCGGTCAGGTTAGCCGTGGATACACCCGCGCGAGTTACGCTGAAAGTTGACCCGCCTTCGGTGATTGTCCCCGCCGCCGCCGCTCCGGTGAGCAGATTTTCAGCCATTGACACACCGGCCAGTACGCCGCCAGAACTCAAGGTCGCGGTCGTATCCGGCGTCTGCGACGCTTGCGAACCAGCGCCAGTCATAATAGCCGTGCTAGTCAGCGAAGCCGCCGAGGTAACGCACGTCGCGCAAGCGATAGTTCCAGTCGTAGTGATAGTTCCACCAGTGATCGGGGAGGTGGTTGCAATAGATGTGACTCCGCCTCCGCACCCCGTGCAAGACGTGACCGTCAGCGCTCCCGCTGAAGTCACGTTCGCATCCGGACCAAGGTTGAGCTGGGAGCCGGTGCTATTGGCGCTGAGCTCGAATGTGCCGCTGCTAGATCCAGCGAGAAGAACCGGCACCGACGCGGTGAGGCCAGAGCTGGCGAACGTCCAGCAGCCAGTCGATGTGACGTAGTCGCAGATGGGCGAACGGATCTGAAATGCTCCATGGGTCGTCGTCGCCATTTGCAAATACTCGACGCCATGCAGAACGAAGTCGATGCTCCCGCTGCCCTGCCCGTCGAAGTAAATTCCCGTCGACACATCGGTGGAATCGAAGATTGATGGCGCTGAAATGGTGCCGGCCGGCAGTCCGATCGGCACATTGGCGACGGGGGAAACGAGGTTCGAGAGTGACGTATTAGCGCCGGCTGCGCTCACCGTCTGCCATCCCTGCGCAGTCGCACCAGAGTTCATGCCCCAAACCTGGTTTGCTGTACCGTTTGTACTGATGTTGACGGCCAGATTCGACGTGCAACTCGTACAGGTACCGGTCAGGTTGGTGATGATCCCGGACGCAGGAGTGCCTAAAATCGGAGCGACAAAGGTTTGCTGTCCCGTCCAAGTGTTCGCATGAGCCAAGGCCAATGCAGCAATCACGGCCCCTGTCGTGGGGGTAATGGTTAAGGTTCCGTCCGAGTTAGAGACAGACGAAACCGTACCGCTCCCCCCACCGCCTGACACCGCATAGGCCCCCGGCCGATCATCCGTCAACGTCACAATCTGGGTAGAATTAGTCACCACCGTGGCCACGGGGTATTCCGTCGAGGTAAAACCGCTGGTGTTTGACGAAATGATCGCCGCGGACAGGTCCACATAGATGTAGGTTGTGGTATTCGCCGCGACTCCTACGGAAGTCCCTGCGATGGCCGTTGGAACGGTGCTGATCGCCGCCACCCCACCAACGACGTTGACGTTGAGCCCCCTGCCGAGTGAAGGCGCGAAGTCATGCAGACCGTTCTGTCCGAAGCAGGCCGCCACTAAAAGCACCAAAATAATCCGTTTCATAAGCCTCCCTATTGCGTCAGCGTAACCCAGTAGTGACCTGATCCGTCCGCGCTGAATGTTGCAAATGCACCATTTCCCATCGTGAAACTTGTCTGGCCGTCAGAATTCGTCGTCCCGTTTGCTATGTTGATCGTGGATGACGTTTGACGGCTGATCGTGATTGTTCCCGCAGCATCGTCAATAATCTTGAAGGCGAATCCGGCTCCGCACCCAGTATTGCCCGTATCCGGCACGGTGATTGCGGAAGCGCCCGACTGGAAGACTAGGACCGTTCCCCGATCCAAGATCGTTGTTCCACTGTCACACTTCACCAGGTAGGTTGATGCGGTGACCGGACTCCCACCATTGCCTAAACCTAGCCCCTGTGACGTATAGGCGGGCGCAGAGCTCGCGCCTTGGCTTGTGGCTACCTGACCAGTGATTCCCGGTCCGAAGGCTCCCACGGTGTTCGTATTCGAGAAGTAGGCGGATTGGTACTGAGAACCGGTTCCACCACCGCCTGCATATTGTGGGATATTCAGAACGCCGCCCGATACTGTAGCTGGTCCACTGGTACCGGTTGTCGTCAAAGACGAAATGTACTGGCTAGAAAATGCCCATGCCGATCCAGTCCAGTTCAAGAAACCCGTTGCAATAGACGGCAGAGCGTGAGACAGCACCCCGACAACCTCTTGGGAGGTAGACGTGCCTGATAGGTCGCCGCCTGCCGTGAACCCGCCACCCACCGCGACACCGTTGACATACAGGCCCGTCGCGTTCAGTGTTCCTGCACCTTCCCCGCCGCCTGTAGGAGCGCCAAGGAGAAGCCCGCTCGTGCCTAGCGTCATGCAGTACGACGGACTGCTCCCTCCGCCGTTAGGAACACTTCCCGATGAGCCGGTGGCTCCGCAGTACCACTGAAAAGATCCGGGCGTCCCTGTCCCCGTCGAAAGTCCCGCGACAAACGTGAAAGGTGATCCATTGGCATTCAGTTTCCCGTAAGGGGCGGCGGGACCAATACTAGGACTTACTTCAAGATGGCAGCGGGTAATGTCTGTACCGCAATTTGGATCACTTCGACCTCCTACCCACACATCATTGGACCCAGTGTTGGCGATATTTCCAACGATCCCAGTTGTAAAGGTAAGCTGTTTAGTCCCTAGATTCTCTTGCAATGCAGCCGTGGCTGGGATGCCCCCGGTCGAAGGTAGAGACCATGTTTGGTAGTAAGTTCCTGCTAGGTTCCCTCCCACTAGAGGGAGGCCAATTGTTTCAGACCTTCGCACGTCCCAATCTCGGTCGAGAGCGCAACATTGCTGTGGATCACCTATGCCTGTAGTGTCGAGCCAATTTGACATGGTAACCACAACGTTTTTAAGGTGTGTTCCACTGGAAGGTGAAATCCTCCAGAGTAAACCTGGAACGCTGACATCTTCAGCTTGAACTGTGTTGCTGGAGCATCCATTGCAGGTTCCAATTCCATCTCCAGTTACCAAAGCGAACGTCATACCACTTCCAGCGCAGGCAGAAGTTGCGCCCGTTGCACACGAATATAATGTGCCTGCACTTCCCCAGTTCGGCTCAACGATGAATGTGCTGCTGAGGGCCGGAGAAGAACAATTAAGCAATGAATACTGCGTGGTCCATCCCGCACTGAGAGTAATCGTCTGGGCGGAGTTCGCGGTCACAACTCCGTTGCAGCCTGCGTTCGTTCCTCCAACAACAGCCACCACCATGCCAACAAACTGATTGGTCGTCCATGCCGCAATCGCAACTGGAACCGCTGTCGGAGTGAAAGTAAATCCACTAGTTCCTCCAGTCCACGCCCCAGAGGAATTTGGTGATCCCGTTGCTGCCGTAATCACCATCGTAGTTGCGGAGAATGTTGGGCCTGAAGTTTGAGTCCAAACGCAACCACTGGTCCCTCCAGTCCACGTTAAGCCTGACGTTCCCAGTGCCGTACCGCTGAAATTATTCATCGTCAACGGAGTGCCAGTATTGTTTGGCGTCGGGAATTGCAAAACGCCTGTTACTCCACTGCTCGATTGCGTCATTGTTTCCAAACCAGTGCAAAGAGTTATGCCGAGTGATCCGGCAACCGTACCGATAGAGGCAGGAACATTCAATAGAGTTGCGGTTGATCCAGTTCCAGTCTGGGTAACTGTCTCTCCCGCGAGCGAAATTTTTGTAGTGACCGAACCTGCCACATTTTCGTTAGTGTCTACGATGGTCGTCCCACTCCCACCTGATGCGATGACCGGCGTGCTTGTGCTTCCAACTCCTCCGAACGCTCCGTTGTCTGCTGTGACGATATAATATCGTCCGTCCCAAGCATTTGCTTCGTTGTGTCCATCTACAATCGTGCCTACTGGCTGAGTTCCACCTGGAACTGGGAATACTCCTTGATCGGTTGTATAACTGTGCTTGATGATGCAGGTTGTGCAGGCCGCTAAGTGCATACTTTCAGAGCGGACATACTCCATGATGCAGTTGCCTTGGTTCTGAGCACAGTACATGTCGTAACCAGTCTGCGCTCCTTCATTCGTGGTGGCTGAAAACCCATTCTCCATGCTCGTGCCGATGATTTCGATGTTGCCGCCATAAACGGCTGCCCCGTAGTCATTATTCCCCTGCATGTCACCGCCCCAGATGAAGTTCTCAATCGCGTTATCCGCGAGAACTGTCGGTGTTCCGATCTGGTAAGCCGCCTGCGTAAAGCCAATGAATTCCGGGTCGTAGAAGTTGATGTTTGAGAACTGTGCCGATCCGCCGCTTTTCGCTCCAAGGACGCCGATTGCTCGGAGTTTGTTCCCGCCGAACGTGTTTGAGTAGAAGTCCAGAAACTGCGGTTTCTGACTGTTCGGCGTCGTCGTGCCGTTCCAGTCGATATCAAGCAGGGCCGTGGCCTGTGTGTCGGTTGCCGAAGAACTCCACGAGCAGTTATCAAATCGCCCGTAGTCCATACCTTGCGAGTCCATCAGACGAAGATTTGCGGTTGTCTGGTTGATTCCGCCGGCTGGCGCGCAGTCTACTTGAAAGCGCGCACCCGCGTTGCCTTCGACCGTGTACCACTGGGTTTCGGCGTTGATGTTGTAAATGCCGCGGCCGAGGTCGAGAACTTTGTTATAGGCCGGTCCGCCGTTATTGAACGACGCATTGATGGCCGCTTGGATAGCAGGAGTATTGGTTGCTGCCGAAACAGGCGGGGACCCGCCCCACCATTCCGGATAGACCCTACTCAGGGCTAAGTTGTGAAAGAAACTGATTGCGCCATTCGCACCAGTAGCGTTCACGAAAACCTGATGCAGGTCCGGATCGATGATTCCTGCTTGTGGATGGACGACGGAAGTTCCTGGCCGAATTCCGACGATATTGTAGACCCAGTAATCACTGAAGGAGTTGGGAGATGTGGTCTGTGTCGCGGTTACCGAGCCCGCGGAGGAATCCGCTTGGTACTGCAAACACATTCCATTGACATTTCCCTCGGTGCTGGACGGTTGAGTAAATCCGCTGCCCTGGGTGCATGTCGTGTTATTTGTGCCTTGCCCGCCGTAGGCTAGAACGAAGTCACCGGGCTCTAAGGTCGCCGTGACGCTGTACGGTCCACTGTAGGGCGACGAGCCACTAGCATATGTAAAGGTGCTGCCTGGATCGACTGCGATTCCAGTGCCTTCTCCGGAAACTTCCTGTGCGAAGCAAACACCGTGCGTGGAAGCACCAGCGAGCGTGACTGTGATCGCTTGACTCGCGCTCCCCCCTGCCACTGCAGCCGCAGCCCACGACGTAGAGTTAGATTCGAAACTAAGGTTCGATTGCAACAGCACATTGAAGGAGTCGTTGGCAGAGTCCGTGGGAAGATTTGGAACCGTGCCCGAACCAAATTCATAGATAATTTCCATCAAGACCGCATTGCCTGCGGTCGGAGCCGAGTTTAAAGTTGCCGTGCAACTATTTCCGGTGTACGCGGTGCCAGGACTCGCCTGCACCAAAGCACCGTTGCCGGGAGTAGCTGGGTTGGCAATCACTCCAATCGCGCCGCCGCCTGAGAAATCCAGCGCGAACGGAAGATTGATGCCGCCAAGTTCACAGGGGCCCGGGTGGGTCGCGTCAACCGGAATCGCTACTGCCGCATTTTGTGTGTTCGCTGTACGGAGCGCAACCATTGCCGCTGTGTCGTTTGTTGAGCCGTTGCAAGCGAGGCCGTAATCTCGGACGTCATAGATGGGCTTCTGCTGGCCACTAACCGTCGTTACCGTACTGCCGGGCGTGCCGCTGTACAGAGCTTGAAATGGCGCAGTGGAGGAGACAACGCCGCCGCTACTTGTGTACTGGGGGATGTTCAGGACACCCCCGGAAAGAGTCGCTGCTCCAGCCGTTCCTGTGGTGGTTAGCGACACGAACGACGGTGTAGTGCAAAGTGGCACTCCCAAGGTGGAAATGGCACTCAAGAACTGATTCGTGCAGGTGATCGATTCCACCCCGCCAAGCGCTGAGGCGGTTGGGGCAGGAATGGCAGAGTTTGGGATTGGAGTTCCGTTCCAAGTGATCGCAAACGTACCCGGCGCTGAGAGGCTGGACGGAGACACGCTCAAACCTTGAGGGACGCTAAGCCCTAAGCTCGTAATCCCCCCACCAGACGAAGGCAATGGTGCCGACTGCGCCTGAATCTGCGTGCTAATGTCCTGCGATGTCGTTAGAGCCATCGGGGTCATCGTGAAGCAAACAGGCTGTGTCTGTGAGGCGTAGACCTGACTGCAGAAGCTAAACTGCCATGTTGGTCCTTGGGACTGTGGCTGGATTACGGCCGTACTGGTTAGGGTAACGCTGAAACGGCCGAATGAATCCAGGCTTGCGATCGTTATGGGACTAGGAACAGGCGAATTTCCGAACAACCACTGTACGTTACTTGGCTGTAGTTGAGCCTTCCCGTTGCCGTTGCTGTAAGGCTGCCCGGATGGGCTCAAAACCGTGCCCGTGATAACCACGGACTGCCCGAAGGCCATGCTTGCAAGGAACAGCAACGAGATGGCGATCCACTTTTTCATTACGTTATGTACGTCACGTCGAGCAACTGACCAGATGTGCCTTCGACCCACCAATCGCTGAGGTAGGAAAAATACACATCCCCTGTGTGGACCGGGAAATCCCCTCCCGTAGCCGCAAGGGTATGTCCTTTGGTTGCGCTCACTGTCGAGTCACCGATCCGCATTGCAGCGGCAGCGTTATTCTGAAAATCGATGAAACGAACCTGGGTCTGGGCCGTACTGATCTGCTGAGCTACGCCCGTAGTTGTGATTGTTACCTGCAGACTTACAACCATTTATGACCTCGTTTTCCCTCTGCCGCGATTGTCGTAGGCGGCAATCCGTTTCACGTTCTTGAGGAATAATGCTTTTGCGCCACGTTTCTTTTTGGCCATTACTTCCTCTTCTTCCCGCGAGTCCGTCTGTAACCGCCGCGTTTTGTCAGCCTGCCCTCGCGCTGCATTCCAAATGCCTCGCCCTCAGCGGCCTTGGGTTCCTTGCCTTCCTTGATCAACTTGCCGATCTTCATCGAAACTGGTGAGCGTTTCTTCTTCTTCGCCATTTACTGATCTCCCTTCTCAAATGAACCTCTTGGATCTTGCCAAAATGGATGCCGAGAACTCTTAATTGTCCTTTGCAGTTCCGCATTCGCCCTGTCGAGTTCTGCTTTCTTTCGGGTCACTTCATTCAGTGTTCTGCGAGCGTCTAGTTTTTCTGGAACCGCGGCACGCTCCGCGGGACCTGGTGTTTCAATGTTCGTCTTAATGCCAGATTCCCCGCGCAATGGAGTGCGGATCCTCGCAGTGACTGACGTGGGCTTGGCCGCTGGTAATTCGTAAGGCTTGACTTTAACCTTGCCGAGCGCCGTCTTTAGTCCCTTGCCCACCACATCGCCGCGCACCGCATTTACCGCCTTGTCCGCAATAAACTGCTTCCCGCTGTCTCCGAAAGGATTGACTGTGAGCGGAGCCCGAGCAGTCTTGTTCGCCGCGAATCTCTCTTTTGCCGCCGCCGTTGCAGTTTTCTCGGCCAGCGAGTCGAGCGATCCGAATGCCCCGCGAGTCTGCGCTACCTGTTCCGGAGTCAGGCCAGTGGCTTTACCGACTGCATCGTAAAGCTGTTTCCTGATTCCCGCCGCTTCTGCGTTCAGTTCCGTGGCAGACTTGACCGCCGCCTGCCCAGCAATCCCGCCCTTGGAATACTTCGGGTTGAGTTCCGCATTAATCTGCGACAAGCGAGCGTCCAACTGGCCCAACGTGGCGGTCGATGGTGAGGCTGTTTCGCCCGAATATCCCGGAATCGTTCCGGCGATGGAAACCGGCCGATCTTTAACGGGTCCAAGAATCTCGTTGTAGTAGTGAGTCCTGATCCAGTTCCCGGCACCCTTCATCGCCTCCGATAAGCCACCGATTGAACCAATGTCAATGCCGTTTTGCTTGGCGAATGTGGTGATCTTGTCAAGATGCTGACTGACGCTCCGTTGAAACGCTGCCATTTCTTTCGGAGCTGGGTTTACCGCATCAGTGATCTGCTTGGCTGCATCCCCTACCGACAAACCTTCACCCGCTGTTGCTTCCTTCGGACCTCCCGCCATGTAGCCGCCAAGGAACGTACCGGCGTCCGCTGCAATCTTGGCGGGATCTTCATTCTTCGATACGCGATAGGCAATACCTGGCGCAGTAACGCCGAGCACAGATTTGAGCATCCCGGTAATAGCGTCACCTTCGGCCATGATAGGAGCTTCCGCCATCCTCATTCCACCAGTAAAACCGCCCTGCTGCTCGCCTTCTTTGTAGTAGTTCCGGGCACTATCTATCACCGAGCCGGGAGTCTTGGCGGTTGACTGCGCGATTTGACTAACATAGTCGGACAGGCGACTCATAAACGGCTTTGGAGGTTGAGCAGTCGGCAACGGTAAATCCGCTGCCTTGCGCGTCGAAACTGGCAACGACGGGCCCATGAGCTTCGTCGCCTTAGCTTTGAACGTGGCTGCACTGACACCTTCTGGCCACTGAAGGTAGGATCCGTTCGGTAATTGCACGTAGCGGTCAGGCATTTGGTTTCACGTCGTCCCACTTGATAATCTTTGCACCCGGAGGCAGCTGTCCCGCACCATTCGTGGCCGGATTGTTCTTCAGTTTCCCGATACCTTTCTGCAGCAGATTTATTTGGTTATCCACCGCATCCAGACGTTTCAGCGCAAATTCCTTCGAGCCAGACGATAGATTCGGCAACGTAGCTTGAATCGCCGCGCGTAGATCTTGCGCGCCTTGGCCCATGCCAGCGATGTTTCGCAGCGACAAGATGCGCTCCCCCATCTGGCCAAGCCAAATCAGATAGTCTTGTTGGCGCTCGTTCGTTGTGCCGGAAGCCATATTACTGATAATCGCGTGGAATGCCCCCTCGTCAGGCGCACGCGAAGCCAGTGATAGTTTCGCCACTTGATCGGGAGTGAAAGCGTCTCCCGGCTGCAAGGCTTCGATTGCTCCGCGAAGTTTACCGGAAGCATTCTCCATTTCCTGAAACTGAGCGTTCTTTGACATCAACTGAAACGTGGGAGCTGCCGGCGTATAGCCTTTCGCCATGGCAGTACCGCCGGTCGTGGTTATTAGATTTCCATCGTCATCGACGTAGGCCCCGATTCGGGTCATGTTGTAGCCCATCCCTCGAGCCTCTACCATGCGATTCTTGATGTTTTCGGCCTCCACGCCCCACTGCTTCGCCTTGGCCTTGTAAATCGGGTCATCTTCGCCCTTGGGGTAGATCGACGGATCCGGAGGCTTGCCAATCTGAGCCGTAATGATCGGGTCGAGGCCAGTCGTTTTCTTCAACTGCGGAAAGACCATCTGATTGACCGACGCCCCTCCCGGCATGAGCGAGCGGGCAAACTCCATCGCCTTCTGCGGGTCATTCGGGAACTGCTGCTGGCCGATCTTCGTTGCCTCGGTCCACTTGTCCGACAAGTCCTGCGAGGCGGAAGGCTTGGGAATGATTCCCGTGAGAATCTCTTTTTCTTTGTCGCTTAGCGGGCGCCCGAGCGCTACTTCCGCGTCTTTGATCTTCTGCTGGCCGGGAGTGAGTTCCTGCGCCGCCCCTTCTGCTACCTGATCCGTAATCTTCCCGTCCATCGGGTTCCGAACGAGGTTATGCAGTTTCCCGTCTGAGGCGCGATAGGTATGCACCACCGTGGGAGCCGCGTTCTGCTGGAAGCGCTGCTGCAGTTCCTTTTGTTGAGTCTGGAACTGTTGTGTCCTTTGCTTCTCCTGCAAATTTGCACTCTTGGCGTCGGAAATATCGCTCCCTGTTCGCCCGACGTTTTGGAGTATCGAAGTGAGCCACGCCATTTGTTAACTCCCCCACGAAGGATCATAGGTCGGTGCTGCCGGATCAGGCCCAACTGCCCCGCCGTAGCCACCCGGCATGTACTGAATCCCGCCGAGCGCCGGGTCGCTAAACTGTCCACTCCAATTGCCACTGCTCTGCGGCGGTAAGCCCTTGAACAAGCCCTGCCACGCCCCAGTCGTATTAACTGGCTGACCAAACGTACCCGCGGGCAAACCAAGAGCTTGTAAAAGAGCGTTTGTGGCCGTGCTCTGGTTCTGCTGATAGAACGGAGCGAGGGCTTGAGACTCCGCACCAGCGAAGATACCGGGGGCCTGCGACAGCCCGCGTTCTGCCATCTGTCCCTGCACCTGATTCCCCACTGATTGCGTTAGGCCAGCGTTCAACGGTTGCTGGAGTTTGGAAATCAACGCGGCAAAAGCGGTCGGATTTTTAACCAGATTGAGAATAAAATTCTGGTAGTCGTTTTTCTTGACGTCTTCCAAAATATTCCCACCGGTTCCGGCTACCGCCGCCCCGCCGCTGAGTAAAGGTACAATTGCTCCAAGTCCATCCATAAGCTATGCCTGTAGTCCCTGATAGGGATTGTTGTTCAATGCCTGCGATAGCCATGCCGGGCCACCGCCGCCGAATGGGGAACTCCCGCCACTCGGCTTCTGCAGCAAGTCCAATATCCCCGGTAACCCACTTCCACCGCCCTGTGTCGCCGGAGTTGTTCCCGTCGAAGTCGCAGGCGTTAAGCCAGTCTGGCCGGGAGAGGAAAACCCGAACAACTGATTGATTGCAGACTGGATATTACCAGTCGCCTGCGGGTTATTCGCTACTCCCGCCGCCTGTCCACCGAACTGGCTGTAATACTCTGGCGACAACGAACCGCCTGTCAAAGTTTGGAGCGTCGGTAGTTGCTGGCTGACCGCCGCTGCCTGCCCTGCATTCTGCGTTGAAGTCAAAGGCGTGGGCGTAGTGCTAATCTTTGGGGCGCTCGGAGCGTTCAGAGCCTCGTCAATCGACACACCGGTGCCGACTGCGGCCAGAGAAGCGGTTATCAGTGGGATAATCCCGGCGATTGCTGGCACTTACAGCCCCTCCCGCGGCGTTGGAGACACCAACATCTCATAATTCCCGAACGACTGACCGCCTGCTTTCACGATGATGTGTTTTAGACGCGCTTGCAGGGCCTTGGCGGGGTCGATGATCGTCATGTACCCTACCAGTCCCCGCGCTCTTATATCGCTCAGGAATCGCCTTAAAAGGCGTATAACGGCGACATTAGAAAGCGATGGATCCAAACATATCCTCCAGACGAACGCAGACCCGTGACATGGCGATGCAAGCAACACCCCCTTAATCTTCCAATCCGACTGCACAACCCAGACCCAGTTTCGATCTAACTTTCCGAGTTGATCGAACCCTGCTTCCAGTTCAGCGGGGATTTCCTCATCCGGACCAAGCAGGCGAGCCTCATCCTTTGGTGCTAAAAACTGCATCACATCGAAGTCTTGCGTCTCTGTAATCACTAGCTTATAGCTCCCGCCATAACCCCACTTGGCCGAGGCTCGATTTGAAATTCGATACTGTCGATCGTGATCCTGCCTAACCCCGAGATAATCGCATCGAAACGTCGTCCCGTCGAGCCCGCCGCCGCCTGCACCTGAATATCACCCGAGTTTGGCATCGGTAGATTCTGGGTAGCAAACACCACTCCACCGTTCCGAGTCCGGATGGTCATGGTCGATGGAGCGTTCGGATCTTGCTGGCCCAAAACTACCGTCCGACGGAGATAGAAGCGACCCGAAGCGTCCTTGCTTGCTGTCGTCGGGCTCTGCATCGCCCACGCGATCTGCCCCGGAATACTAGAGCCGCTCGAGGAGGTCGCCCAAGTTAAATCCTCGTTCTGCCACTGCTGTAAGGTACCATCGCTAAACGAGCCCATAACCGTCGCGGCGATAGTGGAGAATGTCACCACCCCGAACATCGTAGAAATTGGAAACGGAAGGTCCACAATGGCCCACGCCTTGAGCACCATATCGAAACACATGATTCTGGTCAGCATCCCGTCAGAACCTCCCGGCGTCGAGGCAATCGGGATGGCCGTCACGTACATCGGAGGATTAGCCACTAGAGCCGACTGGCATACCGTCTGCCACTCCGGGTCCATCGGAACGATGTCGGCCGTGTCCGGATCGTTCGAACCGATCAGGTAGGGCTGAACTTGCGTGCTCACAATGCGGTCATTTACCCCGTCGAACACGCCAATGCCGATGTAGGTCAGCCGCATCAGTCCGAAGCCGGGAACGAACTGGAGTGTCCGGGGAGACAATATCCCCATATCGCTCTGTACGCGCTGAATCAGGAAGTTGGAAGCACCGAAAACTCCAACAATCTGATAAACCGCACGTCTCTTAAAGGCGCACAGGCTACCCTCTGGCGGGATGCCCTGCGCGGCGATCGTGAACGAACCTAAACCCATGCCCTCCGTGCCGTCATCTTTGTCAAGGAACGCCTGATTGACTGGGTTCCATGACTGCAGGTTGTTCACGTCCGACATTCGCAGACTGCATGGGCCGTCCAATCCGGTCGAAGTATTAGGCGCGATCGGCGTTGCACCTGTGCCCGTGTTCGTACTTGGGCCCGTATTCGTGACCCAAGTATTGAACATCCAGAGTGACCCGGAATAGACCGCAAGATGACCACACCCAGGCGGGGGAGGAGCTGCACTGAGCAACGTCCCTGAATTCTTCCATATGATCGTGCCATCTGTGACCGTGGCGCCGATGGTTGTCGGGAAGGTAGGCTGTGTCCCGCCGCTGATTCCCGAAGTTGTTGCGGTGTAATAGTACCCATTCGATACCGTGGGCTCAATCACCGAGTTAACCGCGTAGGAAACAGCCGTAGTCCACACCGGAAAGGACGGCAGGAATGTGGAAACGATAGGAATGGTCGTCACCGTCATAAACCCACCGCTGGACGGGGGTTGCCCAATCGCGTGCGGATTCACAATCTGCACTTCAGTTGCACTCGGAACCGAAATAGTCGTGAAGGCACTCGCGCCAAAACCGTTTGTATTGTAAACAGGGTCTGCTACCCCCGAGATGTAAACATTCGCTCCCAGGCCTTGCTGCGCGTTAATGATCGAAACCAGACCGGCACAGTCCCAGAGCACTGAGGTAAACAGGGAACCGCCGTCGTCCACGCTCTGCCCGATCGTGGTTGGCCAAATTGGTTGCGTTGAACCGCTCGTGCCCGCTCGCGTGGCCGTGTAATAATAGCCGTTTTCGGGAATCGGAACAATCGTGTCTCCAACACTGTAAGCCGTGTCCTTCTGCCACGATGGGAAAGAATTCACGGTCGGGTTGATATTGTTCGGGCTCGAGGTCGTCACCGTGACCACCCCATTCGCATCCACGCTGATCGCAGAAATCGGCACAATAGTTGCCGGATTCGTCAGTGTTCCATTCGGATCGGAGTAGACCTGTGGAGCGAATCCGTTCCCGAGGGCCAACACAGCCTGATTTGTAAACTGAGCCATCTGGGGCTGGAGTCCTACCGCACCTATGACCCCACCAGACGGGCTGTAGCCTTGCTGTAAGGTCCCGCCAGCCTGAGCCGCGGGAAACAGGGCAACGATATTCTCGTCGGTGTAGGTAACGCCCTCTATTGGCGCTGGCATGGCGTATAAGGCTGTCTGCTGCGTCGTGTCGGTGTCAGGAGGGGTAATCGCCACACCGATGGCAAACGTTCCACCATCGGAAAATGCTGGTTCGGTCTGTGTGCCTCCCTTGATGGTAATCACCGTCGGAGCAGTCTGATTGACGATTTCATAGCTTCCATTGAAGCTCGCATTCGAGCCCGCCGTGTACACCCCTGCTTGGCCGATAAAACCATTGTTGACCGGAGTCGTCAGTGTGACCGTCGCAAACCCCTCAAACGTCGCCTGCAGGGTCACAACGGCATAGGTCCCACCACTCGGAGAAGCCGAGCCGTTGTCCTGATACGAGTTGGACGAAGCAGGCAAGCCCGGACCACTGAGTAAAACTTCTCCTCCCGGAGTCGTCCCGCGATACACGTTGTAGCCAAAGGCATTCGGTACAACGTTCCAAGTCAAGTCGGCCGTTTCTCCCCCGCTGACCGTCGCAGAAACTTCATTGGAGATGACTGTTTCACCCCCGGCCCCGTCAATCGCCGTGACCACCCAGTAGTAGGTTTCTGACACCAGCGAACCGCCACTGACGACTGACACCGCGAGATTTCGGGGCGCCCCAAGATGCTGGTCCAGAGCTTGCATGATCCGGAGGTAGTAGCCAGCAACTCCAGTAGGGGCAAAGAAGAACTCAGCCATGGCGCGACCGCGGCCGGAAGTAGGTACGCCGTTGTAGGCGTCGATTATGTCGGTACCATCGCAAGTGCGGAGCGATCCTCTTTTTGACGCGAGCAGATTGGAACCGCGAGGAATGGAACCCTTCGGCTGAATGAGCCGACCAGTACTTGCGTCGATCATTTTCACAAATGCCCCGAAACTTGACGGCTTAACACCCATAAATCGTTGATTCTAAGGGACTATGACACCCTGGTCCAATACGACATCGAAAGCAAGTGTACCCCTTCCGCCACCAACCTGCACGAACCGAGGCACTGGCTTATTAGCCAACATCCATTCATTCGCTTCTTTGAAAAACGCATCCTCCAAAGTCTTGGCTGATTCCAAGTCCAACTCTGCTTTCTTCGCCTGCGCGAGCATGTAATTTGGCAGGATCGCAACCCAACCCTGCGGAGCGGCAAGATTCATCAACGACTGCCCTGGCTGGTAGGGAAT
>Ga0316227_1000509_pt1 | contig 54810 bp, 29 predicted proteins | sample TBH18019metaG_FD_206012 | JGI IMG/M metagenome (GOLD analysis project Ga0316227, IMG submission 206012) | Freshwater microbial communities from Trout Bog Lake, Wisconsin, USA - TBH18019 | ecosystem: Environmental > Aquatic > Freshwater > Lake > Hypolimnion/Profundal zone | place: USA: Wisconsin... | reverse complement strand
GGGACTCACGCGGACCCGCACGGCGGGCTTCTGGTTTCCTTCGATGGTCACCAGACCGACGCCCGTCACCTCGCTCAATTTTTGCGCGAGAACGGTGTCAGCCAGGTCGTTGACCTTTTCCAAGGGAAGGAGATCCGAGGTGATCGCCAGGGTGAGAATGGGCGTGTCCGCCGGGTTAACCTTGCTGTAGGTGGGCGGGTTCGGCATCGTCCTGGGCAACACTCCGCTGGCCGCATTGATGGCCGCCTGGACATCCTGGGCGGCGGCATCGATGTCGCGATCGAGATTGAATTGCAGGGTGATCGTCGAATTGCCGAACGAACTCGAAGAGTTCATCATCGCCAGACCGCTGATCTGGCCGAACTGGCGTTCGAGCGGCGTGGTCACGGTGGAGGCCATCACCGTCGGACTGGCGCCGGGGTATTGCGTGGAAACCTGGATCGTCGGGAAATCGACCGCCGGCAAAGCCGAAATCGGCAACAGCGAATAGCCGAGCATTCCCATGATGATAACGCCCACCATCAGCAGCGAGGTGGCGATGGGGCGATGGATAAAGGGCTCGGAGATGTTCACGAAGATGCCTTGGGAGAACGGAACCGAATCAAGGCGTTTCGTCCGCGTCCTCGACTTTTTCCGCTTGGGTAAGCTTGATGCGCGAATGCGCCTGCAACCGGTATTGGCCTTCAACGACCACCTGTTCGCCGGGTTTGAGCCCTTCGTCGATCAACGCTTCTCCATCCTCGACTTGGGCCACCTTCACGGGCCGCACTTCCACCGTCAAATCGTCGGGGCCCGGCCCGCCTTGAGCGGATGGTTTCGCCTTTCCCCTCTCCGTCGGCTTTGCCGCGTCGCTCCTGGCATGGCCGCCACTGCCATGTCCCTGGCCACCACTGCTCCGCCCTCCCTTGACAATCACAAAAGCATACGAACCGGATGGCCCGCGCTGGATCACCGCCGCCGGGACAACGATCCCGCCCTTGCGCGTGGTGAGCAATAGCCGCGTATCCACAAATTGCCCGGGCCACAGCATCAGATCCTCGTTTGGAAAGGTTGCCTTGAGCTTGATGGTGCCGGTCGTGGTGTCGATCTGGTTGTCCAAAACTGTAACGGTGCCTTTTGCCAGCACCGGACCGCTGTCGCGGTCCATGGCCAAGACCGGCAAATCTCCGTTGGCCATCTGTTTGCGGACTTCGCGCAGGTTTTGCTCCGGCAGCGTGAAGACGACCGAGATAGGACGAAGCTTCGTGACGACAACCAAACCGCCCGCATCCGCGGCGTGAACGATGTTGCCTTCGTCGACGAGGCGAATACCGACGCGCCCCTCGATCGGCGAAACCACGGTGGTATAACCGAGTTGCACCTTGACGCCTTGAATCGTCGCATCATCGGCGCCAACCGCGGCTTCAAGCTGTGCAACCAGTGACTTTTGCGTGTCAAACTGCTGTTGGGCGAGCGCCTTGCGCGCGATCATCTCCGTATCCCGCTTCAAATCCGAACGCGCATTTGCGAGCAACGCCTCGTCTTGGCGCTTTTTGGCTTCGCCCTGGGCCAGTTGTGCCTGGAACGGCGTCGGATCGATTTTCGCAAGCACGTCGCCCGCATGGACATCCTGCCCCTCGGTGAATGCGATCTTGGTCAGTTGACCGTCCACCCGCACATGGATGGTGACCGTGCTCAGCGCCTGAACGGTCCCGAGACCCTCAAGATAAATCGGCACGTCCTTCTGGACCACCGGACTCGCGACAACCGGAACGACCATCAATCCACCGCGTCCGCCCGGGCCTCTCGCCGCGCCCTGCTTCCCTTGCGGCTTGTTGGCGCCGGTCGCTCCCTCCACCGGAAGCGTATGTCGAAACCACCCGTACCCGGCGCCCGCAATCAGCATCAGGGCGATCCAGAGCCAAGTGCGTGCCGGTTTGCGAACAGCTTGTTCCCGATTCGTCTCGATACCGGATCGAAGCGATGTGTCGCGTTCTTCAGGCGTGTCGGTTTTCGGCATAGCGATTTTTCACTCGATTGGGATTCGAGGGTTACGATAGAAACTCCGCAGAGATTTACAAGTTGCACTTTCTGTCATCTGTAACTATTCTAAACGACACACTCGTGACTTCTCCGACTTCCAGCCCGAGAGCGACCTTCGATGATACGCCGAGGCTTATCATCGAGGCGGCGCGTGCCCATTTGCGGCAGTTTGGACCGGACAAGGTGACCGTCGTCGATATCGCCCGGTCTCTTGGGATGTCTCACGCCAACGTTTATCGGTTTTTCAAGTCAAAGGCTGAAATTCTCGACGCGGTCATCGACGATTGGATGGCTAGAGTCGAAAGCTTCATTGAGGGCGTGGCGGCGCAACCCGGCACCGCCGCTGAACGACTTGAGGCTGTCGTGATGGCGATTCATCGCCGCCGTCGCACGAAGTTCGAACAGGATCCACAAGTCTATCTCGCCTTCCGAAGGCTCATCGAAGCGCGCCCGGATGCCGTTGCCAAACGCGAAGAGAAAATCATCGGCGTCTTCAAGAGAATCATTCAAGAGGGAATCGACGCCGGAGAATTTTCGCCCGTCGATTCCAACCGGGCAGCGAGAGCAATGGGAGACGCGACTGCAATGTTTCTTCATCCGGCGATTATGCCTGCCACCTTGAACAGCAGGACAGAAGAGCGGATAAGGTGCGTGATCAAGACGATGTGCGCCGGGCTTTCCACCGTCAAGTTCGAGGACTTGTTCCTACCCGCGTGATTTCCACCGAAATAACAACAGCCACTATTTTCCTATGAAATACATGCATCTTGTTTTTGCCCTCGGCGTAACCGCCCTCGCCGGTTGTGCCACTCTTACTCGCACGGATCGTTATTTGCTTCAGGACCATAACGTTCCGCCGCCTCTTTATGCCCGAATGACCCATAGGGAACCCCTCTCGTTGACCGACATTATCGACCTTTCGCAACGGCAGCTTGCTCCCGGGTTCATCGTGAACTACTTGCGGTCCACTTATGCGGTTTATCGTTTGAGCGGCCCTGACGTGGCTCGTCTTCGCCAGGCGAAAGTTAGTCAGAAAGTAATCGACTATCTCTTGGCAACGCCATCCATGGACGGGCCGGAATATTATTATTCATATCGGCGTCCTTACCGCTATGGGGTTTATCCCTGCGATTACTACGATGCGCCGGTGATTGTCGTTGCTCCGTATCGTCACCGATATTGGTGGTGAACTTGCTCGTTCTCCGCATTTCTTGAAGAGAGTCCCGCTTCAGTTTGCTTGACTGCGGCAGCGTAGCCGCGACCGTTGAAATAACGGTGCCCGCCGTTCCGATACGGGTTTTGTCCTTACCCGTTGCGTTCGCTTCATCTGCGCCGTCCCTATTCTTCCCTGGTCGGTCCGGACCATTTCTCTCGCATGTAACCTTTTCGCCCAGTTGATTGTCTTATCGGAAGCACCTATGCGACTTTCGCCTTCGAACCGCGGATCCAGCTACCCATCCGCACCAACAGCCGCCTTTCGGAATCCCGCCGAGATGTCTACCGATCCCGACCGACAGCCTTCGGATAGTCCCGCAGACCGGTGGCCTTCACCGCCCGTTGTTGCGGTCGATATTGTTCGGGATGTGCATGGTGGACTCCCGGTATCGAGCAAGCCCAGCATCGAAATTTTGATTACGAGGATCGATCGAACGGACGTGTTCCTCAGGATCAAAGCACAGAAGGTGCATGCCGTTATGAACGGGGATCTCGATCGAGAAATTCAGCGTTTGATGGGAACCATCGGTGGATAGTGTGTCCTTCGGTGCTCCTCCCCCGAAAGAGCGCCCGAATTCGATTCAAAAATAGTTAGATTGGCGAGCAATGCATCCTTTTTCGAAATCGCACTCAGCCGACTCAAGCGACGGATTGCGGCATGCGCTTCTTCTGGTTCATTACTTCCTGCCAGTGTTCGCCTGTTGCTCTTTGGCTCTCGTGATTCGGCGGGCCACCGGTTGGACGCTTTTGCCCTCTGGGTTGGCGTTACTCCTTGCGGGAACCGGTGCCGCTTACAGCTTTGACCGCATCATCGACCCCGCCCCCGCCTGCGTGCCTCGGCCCATCTGGCTTCAACGGACGCTCTACTCGATATTCGCTGTTTGTGTCGGCGCCATGGTGATTCTGCTGGCAACCGGCGAAATTCGAACTGGCGTGATTGGCGTGTGCGGCGTTCTCGCGGCGGTCAGTCTCCTGTATCCCCATCTCAAACGTATTCCGCTGATCAAGACTCTCGCTGTCGCACTGGCCTGGACGTGGGCCTGCGCAACGCTGCCCTTCGTCGTCAACGTTGCTCGTGCATCCGCATGGACCTGGCTGCGGACTGACGCGACGCTGCCTTTGTTGCTGCTGCTCTCCGCCGCTTGCACCCTCTGTGATCTCAAGGACGCTGACAGGGACCGATGCGACCAGATTCCAAGTCTTCCGGTTCTCATTGGAACCCGATGGACATGTGTGGTTGCAACGGTGCTTGCCCTTGCATCTGCCGGGAGCGCTGCGATGCACCATCATTCGGGTCTCGTAATTGCCAGCTTTTTGCTGGCGCTTGCCGCACAAGTGCCCACGCTTCTGGCTCGCACGCCCATTGGCCCAATTGTAATCGACTCAATTCTCATCGTGCCCGGCGTACTGATTTTGACCCGTCTTGTGTAAGTGATTCCAGTAAATCGACTTCTTGACTTCTTGTCCAACACCCGCACCCTTGATCCGCGCCCAATAACCGAATGAAAATTATTCCTCTGACCGCTCTTGCCGGACTTGCTCTCGCGTCCATCGCGCTCGCCGGTTGCCAGACGACAATCGCTTCGACCTCGCGTTTCTACCATCCGGCTACGACTCGGACCTACCCACCCAAGCCCGAAGGTTTCTCCATTGCAGTGTTGGATTGTGCTCCCAAGCAGAAATTTGAAGCGATCGGCCATTTCGCTTTCACGAAAAGTTTTTCCGACGATATTGCGGATGGTCCTTTTGAAGACGGTCACGATTTTATGATTGCCGCTGTAAAATACAATGCCCGTCTTGCCGGAGCCGACGCTGTAATCATGCTTGACGACTCGGTGGCTTGTGATTCCGCTTCATCCGCCCCGGGCTCGACCTCCGCCAAAGTCGGCAAGAGGTCAAAGAGAGGAGGCGCCCAGAACTCCCCCAAGTCCGACAACGACACATCCGGCATCCCCCATGGAGGGAGTATGGTGACTCGCACCGTCGATGCTCAAATGATTGTCTTTGGTAGGTAGCGAAGTCTGCCATAATGAACTCGGGATTGACCGATCACAACCACCTTGTCGGATTTACCTTTCCTTGGGGTAGTGTGTTGGGGAAGAACCGAAGAACGTCATTCGGCGATGCCGAGACCCAGAAAAATACGCGCGGTGGCGGCCTTCAACAGAGCGCCAGCGAACAGTCCGCCCGGCGCAAAGGCGGCAAAACGCCAACCGAGTAATCCACGATGAGTTTTGCGCTTTGGACCGTGGCTTGCGTTTGCCTTTGGCTGCATCCCCCATGCAGCGACTGGTCGGGTCGCCTGCGGCGGCCCGACCAGCCAGGATGGCTTCGCAATCCACGGGCGGACCGGCGCTTGGGTTGCGCTTCCGCAGAGGCTTTCATGAGGGCACCGTGGTTTTTCACAAGTGGGAGGGCCGCGAATCAATTCGATCTCAATGCGGAAGCCGCAAAAAGCCCCGTAAGCGCCGCAAAACTATAACGCGAATTTTCCTGAGCAGCCTTGATTGCGGCTTTTCTCTTGCTTCGATTTCGGTCGCGTCGCATTCTCTCATCTCAACGTTTCTCGTTGCTTGACTCCGCGGTCCTCCCTTCAAACCATGCGCTATTTTTCCAAATCAATCTGTACGCTTGTCGCGCTCGCGTTGGTCTGCGCATCGTCTTTGCAGGCGGCGACCTCCACCTGGACCTGGACCGGTGCGGGCGGCACCACGACCTGGAGCACCGCCTTGAACTGGAGCGGCAGCACTTCACCGGTCAATGACGGTTCCGGCCTTGTTCTGCTGGGCGGGACCACACGGCTGGGATCCAATGTGGATACGCCGTGGAGCATCTACGGTCTGACGTTTTCGGCGGGAGCCGGCGCGTATATTCTCAGCGGAACGACGCTCACCACCGGCAGCGGTGGAATTATCGACAACGCCATCGGCAGCACGGAAACCATCACAGCGCCCCTGGTCTTCTCCGCTGCGCAAACGTGGTCGATCATTGGCGGCGGCTTGATGGTCAACGCACCCACCATCGATACGGCCGGCTACCCGCTGACGGTCAATGGCAGCGGCAACGTAACCGTTTACATGAACGGCGGCTCCAACGGTAGCGGCATTCTTAACAGCAGCGGTTTAATCAAGAACGGCGTTGGCACGATGACGATCGCCGGCTGTTCGCCTGATGAATTCGGCGGCGCAACGGTCAACGGCGGGACGCTGGTAATGAACGCCACCGGCGCAGCGCTCAACGGCTCGCTGACGGTCGGAGGCCCGCTCGCATCCACCGTGCAATGGAACCAAAGCTCGCAGCTCAGCGGGGCTGCCACCGCAGTTACGGTCAACTCGACGGGCACCCTCAATCTTAACAATTTCAGCGATTCCTTCGGCTCCCTGGTCATGACCGGAGGAACTGTTTCCACCGGTACCGGCACACTGACGCTTTACGGTCCTGTGACTTCAAATGCGGCTTCCGCCACAGCGACGATCGGCGGAAACGTGAACCTCGGATGGCAGACGGCCGACTTCACTGTTGCCGGAGCGGGCGGGGCGTACGTGGACATGGACCTTTCGGCGTCCATTTCCAGCGGAGGCGTTACTAAGGACGGCACCGGAACGCTCCGTTTCAGCGGCAGCGCGGCAAACGTGTACACCGGGGACACTACGGTCGATTCGGGCCTGCTGCTGCTGAGCAAATCGACCGCGGTTGTGTCCGTGCCCGCGGATCTCGTGATCAACCCCGGCGGCACGGTTCGGGCCATGGCCTCCGGCCAGATGGCGACCATTTCCAACGTCATTATCGAAAGCGGAACCATGGACCTCAACGGGTATGCCGCGACAATCGCAACGCTGACTCTGACAGGCGCGTCCGTGACGACCGGCTCGGCGGGCCAGCTTTCCTTGAATCCGGCAACATTCCCCAGCGTAACCAGCTATGCGAGCGCGACAACCTCGGTCATCAGCGGCAATCTTGCGCTCGGCGGCACCGCCGTGACCTTCAGCATCGATTCCGGCGGCGGCCCCATCGATTTGGACGTTCCGGCCACCGTCTCGAACGGCGCCATTATGGAAACCGGGGCGGGATTGTTGCGGTTATCCGCTTCCAATACATTCACCGGCGGCGTGTCGTTGGATGGAGGAACGCTGTTTATTGGCAACAACACCGCGTTAGGCACCGGGACGCTGACCATCGCCACGGCGGCCTCCATTGCGGCGGACGGCGCGGCTCGCAGCATCGCCAATCCGGTGTTCCTGCACGACAACCTTCTCATTGCCGGCACAAACGACATCACGCTTTCCGGGGCGCTCACCGATGGCGGCCTGGAGAGTTCTGTAACGATTTCCGGATCGTTCAACGCGATTTTCTCTGGCAGTGCGGTAAACGCGTACTACGGCGGCACAGAGGTCGACAATGCGGTCTTGCAACTGAACCGCTCCGTGCCTAACGCGGCCGTTCCGGGCGATTTGATCATTAGCGGAAGCACCGCCACAGTGCGGCTGCTCAGCGGCAACCAGATTGCAGACACAGGCTACGTCTCGCTCGATACAGGCGGGCGACTCGACTTGAACGGTTTTTCGGACACCGTGGCCGGAATCTCACTGGACGGCGGCAGCAGCATCACAACCGGTTCGGGAACGCTGACTATCGGAGACGATGTGGGTTCCAGCGGCAGCACCGGCAAGGTCAACACCATTAGCGGGAACATCAACCTGGGAGGCACCAACCGGACCTTCGTCGTTTATTCCGCAGGCGGCGCAATCGATCTGGACGTCCCCGCCGCGATCACGAACGGCGCCTTAATCAAGGACGGAGACGGTGTGTTGCGGCTCTCGGCCAGCAACAGCTTTGCCGGGGGCTCGACGCTTCTGAACGGCACCTTGCTGGTGGGCAACAACGCCGCGCTCGGCTCCGGCACCCTTGTCATGGAGGGCGGCGCGATCGCCTCCGATAGCGCCGCGCGCACGCTTTCGAATGTGGTCGTGCTCACCGGCAGCACGAACATCGGGAGTAATTTGGATATCACCCTCTCCGGCCCGGTTAGCGGCGCGGGCGTTCTCAACAAGATCGGCACGGGGGCGTTGACCTTTTCCGCGGCGAACACGATCGACGGTCAACTGCAGCTTTCTGCAGGTACACTCTATCCCGGTGCGCTGACGATGAGTCCGTTCTCCACTTACATCCAAAACGCCGGAACGATCCTCAGCGGCACCCTTCTCAGCCAGGGGGCGTTTCTCATCAGCGGGGGCACGCTCACCGGGCACTTTACCACTCAGGGCACCGGGCAATTCAGCGGCCCGTACACCGTGGGCGCCGGCATGGAAAACGACGGCTCGATCGCCGTCGGCTTCGGTTGCACGATCGCCATCAACGGCACGGGACTCGACAACGAGGGATCGATCGACTCGCAGGGCGGAACGCTCGGCGGCAGCGGCCCGGCGGTCAACAACGGCTTCATCTCCGGCTACGGAACCATTTCCTCCACCGGCGGTTTCATCAACAACGCCTTTGTCAGTGGGTCGGGCGGCGCGCTCACGCTTTCGAGCACTGGCGGTAACGTTAACAACGGCATTTGGACCATGGCTGCGGGCTCCCAACTCCGCCTCTCCCGTGTCGGCGTCAGCCTGACCAACTCCGGAGTGCTCAACCTCAACGGCGGCATCCTTTCCGGTCCCGGGTCGCTCATCAACACGTCGGCGGGAACGATCGACGGGCCTGGAATCGTTCTGGTCGGCTTCACCAACAGCGGCCTCATTCAGCCCGGCGGGAGCAACGCTTATCTCTCCGGCGCCCAAATCACCAATGACGGCAAGATCGAGGGAGCAGGCACCGTCGGCAACCCGATCAACAACGCTGGCACCGTTCAGCCTCTGGGCGGCACGCTCAGTCTCAGCGGCTCGTTTCAAAACCAGGCTTCCGGTTTGGTGATCGTTCCCTCCGGCGCGGAACTTTACTCCGGCGCGGGCCTTGCCGTGAACGCCGGGATCGTCAGCCTTGCAGGCGGCGACTTCGACAACAACGGGCACGTCCTCAACAACACCAACCAAATTACCGGCTGGGGAGCGCTTTCCACCGGGGGGCTCACCAACAACGGCACGCTCACGTTCACCGGAGGAAACACCACCGTTTACGGAGCGGTCACCAACGCAGCCGGCCAGAACATCAAGGTCGTCAACAACAGCGTCGTTTTCACCGGTAACGTTATCAATAGCGGCACGTTCAAGATCACCGGAGCCACCGCCGCATTCGATCTTGCCTTCACCAATTACGGGACCCTGCTGAGCGACTCCAACTCGCAAGTCTTCAACAATCTCACCATGGGATCGTCCGGCAGCGTCGTCGGTGGCGCCGCGGTCGGCGCGTTGGAGATGACCGGCGGCAGTATCGCATCCACCCCCGGCACGCTATTTCTCAATGGCAACTTGACCACAACCGCCAACGCCTCCGCCGCCCTCATTTCCGGAAACCTCGACCTCGGTGGAACCAACCGCAATCTGAGCGTTGCGTGCGGCGGTGGCGCTATCGATCTCGATATTCCGGCCACCGTCGCCGATGGCGGCATCGTCAAATCCGGAAGCGGAACGCTGCGGCTCTCGGGTTCGAACACGTTCGCAGGCGGAGTCACCCTCTCCGGCGGCACTCTCGCTATCGGCAACAACGCCGCTCTCGGCACGGGCAATCTGGTGCTGAACGCAGGCGCCATCCAGGCGGACGGGACGGCGCGGAGCGTCGCCAACAACGTGGTTCTCAGCGGCAGCGCGATCGTCACTGGAACGGCGAATCTTACCCTGCTCGGCAGTGTTGCGGGCACCGGATCGCTCACTAAGACCGGCACGAGCACACTCGACCTGAAAGGGGCGCTAAGTTTTGCCACGCTGAACGCCGACGGCGGTACAACGCAGCTCGATAGCCCTCTTGCCAATGCCGCCATCGCCGTCGCCGCCGGTGCGGCGCTTAACCTCGACACCAACGCCGACTCCTTGAGCATCTTCGTCAGCGGCAGCGCCCATTTCTTTTCGAGCCAAACCGTGTCAACCCTGACTCTCGGTCCCGCCGGAACCGTCGCGCTTGCCCCGTTTACCGGTAGTTCGAGCAACAAAAAGGTCCTCAATGTCAATTTCCTCATTTTCTCCGGTCCTGGCGGAAAACTCGATGCTGACAATGCCGCTGCGGTCGTTCCGGCATCGGATTTGAACGCGAACCAGCCGGGGGACGGAAATGCAACCGTTGGCGGGCCGCCCGTCAATGAAAACGCGGACAGCGAAAACGCGGTGCCTGAACCGGGTGTGCTTGGGCTGCTGCTGGTTGGCGCTCTGGGATTAATGGGACGCCGTTTGCGCACCAAATGAGGGCGAACGCATTCTGATCGCTTCCAAGAAGCAGGAGCCCTTTGGAATGCGACTCTTTCCTGTTTGCGTCGGGGCGTTTAGGGTCGCGCCAGCGTCTTGGACTGCGGCAGTACCCTGCCGACGATTTCGACAATTTGTTGCGCGGCGGTTCCGTCTCCAAAGGGGTTGGGGCAGTTGGACATTTGGGCGTATTGGTCGCAGTCGCACATAAGGCGGCTTGCCTCGGCGACGATGCGCGCGGGGTCGGTTCCCACCAGGCGTCCCGCACCGACCTCGACGACCTCGGGTCGCTCGGTGGTTTCCCTCAAAATGAGCACCGGTTTATGAAAAGAGGGGGCTTCCTCCTGGATGCCGCCGGAGTCAGTCAGGATCAAGAAACTGCGGGCCATGAGGCGCAGCAGATCCGCGTAGGCGATCGGTTCGATAAGGTGGATTTGTCGGGCATCGCCTAAAATTTCGGCAACGACCTTGCGAACATTGGGATTGAGGTGAACCGGATAAACGATCTCGATGTCCGCAAACGTCTCCGCCAATGCGCGCAGGGCATGGCAGATTCCCCTTAACGGCGGCCCGTGGTTCTCTCGCCGATGCGCAGTGACCATGATGACCCGCCTGCCTTTCATGGGCACGGCGCGCAATGCGGGGTCGTCAAAGGGACCGTTTACAGGCATGAGTCCGAGCGCATCGACGATGGTATTGCCTGTGAGGTGAACCGACTCCGGCGGCAGCCCTTCGCGAAGCAGATTCGCGCGGGAACGTTCGGTGGGTGCAAAGTGGAGATCGGCCGTGGCGGAAACGATGCGCCGGTTGGCTTCCTCCGGGAAGGGATTGTGCCGGTCGAACGTCCGCAGGCCCGCCTCCACATGGCCGACGCAAATTCGCTGGAAAAACGCCGCGAGCGTGGCGGTCATTACCGTGGTGGTGTCCCCCTGCACGAGCACCATGTCTGGCGTGTTCTCGCTGAAGACGCGCCCGAGGGTCTCCAAAGAGCGGGAAGCGAAATCGGTAAGGCTCTGGTTCGGGCGCATCAAGTCGAGATCGAGGTCGGGCGCGATCTTGAAGGCGGCGAAGACTTGATCGAGCATCTCGCGATGCTGCGCGGTGCTCACCAGCAGATGTTCGAAGCGGCCGGAATGGCGCTGGAACTCCAGGATTACCGGAGCCATTTTAATGGCTTCGGGCCGGGTGCCGACGATGGACATTATTTTTGGAAGCTTCATTTGGGGGCAAAACAATGCTCTATTTTCCGCCATCTACGGGGACGCTAACAAACCGCTCCGTCTTGGCCCAGACTTTGGCTTTGTGCAGCACGTAATCGTCGTAGAAACCCTTGAGAATAACGGGTATCCATAGCTGGCAGTAGGTGAAATACGCGAGAACAGCGAGGAGGATGTTCAGGAGAGAGTCTTCACCGGGGCTTCGCGAAAGAGCAAGGGTCACTTCGGCGACGAACAAGGCGAACGCGAGTATCCAGATTTCCCAGAATGGCCCAGGGACGGCGATATGCACCAGGTTGAATGCGCAGAGCACAAAGAGCAGGTCCGAGAGGATGACGGCTCCGAAAAAGATGTAGTAGAGACCGAGGTTATATAACAGTTCGATTCCAAGCCGGCGCGGGCGGATGGAGAGCAGCCCGCGCACGTGTTTGGATACAAGATAGTTGTTGCCGCGAGCCCAACGGCTGCGCTGCCGGAACCAGGTGGCGAGCGTTTCGGGTTCCTGCTCCCAGGTTACCGCATAGGGCACGAACTTGATCCTGTAGCCCGCCTCGTAGATTTGGATCGAGAGTTCCGCGTCTTCGGTCAACGCGCTCGGATCCCAGCCTCCGAGGGATTCGAGAAGCGCCCGGCGCAGGATCAGGTTTGTGCCTGGCAGCGTGCAGACGCGCATTAGCATCCAGCGCCCGGCCTGAACGATCCACTGGTAACTGAGCCCCTCCACGTTTATCATCCGCGTGAGCAGGTTCTTCTTGCGGTTGACACATCGGAAGGTGCCGATCACCGCTCCCAGATCCGGATGAGCGGCGAGTTGGCGCGCCAGGTGCAGGAGCGCCTTGGGTTCGGGAGTGTTGTCGGCATCGTAAATCGCGATCGCTTCAAAGCGGGCAAGCGTCATTCCACGGTTGAGGGCCGCGGATTTCCCGCCCGCCCGCTCTTCCTTGCTCAAGTGGAGCACGTGAATGCGCGGGTCGCGCACAGCCCAGGCGTCGGCGATCTCGCCAGTGCGGTCGGCGCTGGCGTCGTCGATGACGATGAATTCGAGCCGGTCCTCGGGATATTGCAAAGCAGCCATCGCCCGGAGGGTGTCGTCGAGGACGACCGCCTCATTGTGTGCTGGGATCAGGACGGAAACGCGAGGCAGCTCCAGATTGCGAAGCGCGAGTTCCCGGGACTCGCGTTGCGCGCTATAGCTGTAAAGCCACCCCAGCACGCACAGAACGAATTGGTAGGCGAGCATGAACCAGATGAGAACCACACTGAGGATAAAAAGAGCGTCGATGACGAGACTGTTAACCACGGCGCCCCTCCATTTCCGTCTCTTCGCAAGGATTCCTCTTCCCGATGGCGCGAAGCCACTCCCAGAGCCGTTGCAGCCGCACGAACGCGTGAAGGACAAACAGCAGGAGCAGGCAGCGGAAGGCGATCCAAACAATGGAATCCGAGGCTTCCTCCCCCGCCTCCCTCACGGCTGCCGCGGCGTCGTTGGCCTCGTGAATCTCGGCGCGATGCCTGCCGGGCGGCAATCGCACAAGCCAGTCGTTGCCCTGGGGCTGAACGACATCTTCAGGCAGGACTTCGCCGTCACACAGCACCTTGCTTGGACATTGAGACATGGTAAGCCATGAGCGGCGCGGCGAGTCATAATCCATCGCGAATCCGTTCTTGGTGCCCACGAGCGACGTAAACGGAGCGGTGATGTTCTTAACCCATACCGTTTCATAGCCCGGGGAGGCATTGATATAGGTGAAGCGATGCTTGCCCGCTCCCAAAAGCATTCGTCCGTTGGTGCCATAAAACCAGGGCTGCCCGTCGACCTTTGGAATTGGCCAGCGTCGTTCGACCTGATTGCGTTGAAGCAGGTTCCACCAACGGTGTCTCTTCTCGACGTAGGGAAAGCGGTAACTCACCGCACGGGTCGATTCGATGGTGGTGGCACCGCCATCCACGCTTACCCGTGCGCCGCTGCCTAAGATCGAGGGCAGGAGCGCGCGATCGTTCTCCAGAACGCTCGCTTCGCTGTAAATGGCGACGCGTCCATTGCCCGCCGTAGCGGCGGCGCGCGCCGTGAGCGCAAACTCGACGCCCGCGGCCTGCGCCGTCGGCGCCTTGCCGGGGAGTCGCTCTTTGACGATATTGATGTCGAACATCAATCGCGATGGATCGCGGACGAGTTTCCGGTAAACCTCCCCGAATTGAAGGTATCGGTTGGGCGACTCGCCCCACATTTCCTCCGAGTCTTCCACCTGAAGGGTAAAAGGGTAGCGTTCCATCAAGGCGATGGCATCGCGCGAATCGCAACCGTTTTTTTCGACGACCCTCGGCACGCTGAAGCTGTCAAGGGCGGTGACAATCGTGTCGAGCTTGTGTCTGCCCACACGTTCGAGCGCCTCGGCCAGCCAGTCCCGCGTCAGGTTCGTGCGAAACTTTGTCCACCGCGCCAGGGCGGCGGCGTTCTTTTTCCAGTGGTAAGGAGATTGCGCGTCGAAAAGGCGGATTGGATCGAAGCCGGCCTGTTTTTGGAATTGAGCCCGGCAGGCGTCGTTCATCGGGACGTACCCAGCGGGATCCTTGAGGCCGTCCTTGGTATCGAAGTTTAACTCCGCGATATTGACGCCGTCCCAATCATGCATGTTAAGCAGATTATCCATCCACTTCATGGCGGCTGCGCGGCAATCGTCATCGCAGAAGTTCATGAACTGTCGCCAGCCGATCTGCGCATCCAGCCCCGTCGCCGTTTTCTCGCGCCATTCCGGGTGCGCTTCCCAAAACCGGGGTGAGACAAAAGGCAATTCAATCCATGCATAAACCGCGATGCCATTCTGGTGGCAGAGCCGAATCAAGGTGTCGTAATCGTACGTGAAGGACGGCCAGAAGTGCCATGCCGCGGCATAGATGGCGCGGACCCCTTCGTTTTTCCAGCCGGTGACGATCTCCTCCAACGGCGCCCCTTCGCGGTAACCGGGATCGAAATAGAATTCCGCGCCGTCCGCGGTCACCGGCGCTTCCAGGCCGAACTGCTGACGAAGATGCAGCATCAGGAAAGGGTAGCGCGTGTAACCCATGGCGGTTTCCGGATCGAGGCTCGCCGCGAGATAGATGACGGTGCCTGCACCCACATGCGCGGCAACCGCGAAAGGCTGGTCGCCGGACGCGCTTTGGACCAGCGTTAGATTGTTGGGCGGCGGCTTGAAAAATTCGACATCGAACGGGTTCGCGCATTCGATGGGCACGTCCGGCTCGGCGACATCCTGCAACTGCTTTGCGCGAACCGACCGCCGGGTGAACTGGAAGCCGAGGTTCTCCGCGATCGCCGTGTGCCCCTCGATGATTGCGCGTCCGCCCTTGCCGATCCAATTCGTCAGGCGAGCCAATGTCCGGTTGTCCATGATGCTGTCGTGGGGAATGACAATTACAGCATCGCGCGGGGGCTTTTCAGAGGGGCCGAGCTTGCGAAAGGGAATGCCATACACGCCCAGGAACGACTCAAACGCGGGCGACTTGCCGACGATCAAAGCCTGGCGCGCCGGAATCGCGGGAGCAGACGCCGGGGCCGGACCGCGAACGAATTCCCCGAGGCGCTCCCTCCAGTCCTGAACCGCCTTCGAAGCCGGCACGTCCCCAACGCTCCTCACCGCGACGAGACCGCCCGGCGGCGGTTCCATTGCAAGGTTCAGCGCGGCGCCCGGCTTGACCTTGCAATAACTCACCGAGCTTTTTCCCCGCGCATCGACGTACACTGTTTTCAAAAACGGCTGAACCGGCGTAATTCGAATCTGCCCCCGCGCCGTGCTCACCGCATAGTCGTCAAAGGCAACATGCGGTGCGAAGTCCTTGATGGAAATGAACCGATAACCGTCCGCCTGCATGGCGGTAACGATCTTTTCCAGCGCCTTGGGTGGCAGGAAGGCATGGAAATAGAACGACGCAAGCGGATCCCGCACCACGGTCATTGCGTGAGCGCCGTCAATGATCGGCTGGACTTGCGGGTCGTCCGCATGCACGTACCCGAGGTTCTCCGGAATGATCGCCTGGCCGCAGATGTCGGTGGTCGGAAACGGAAAGTATTCCTGTGGGAACTTGTCGTCGCAGACCATTCGCCGTTCGTAGCAGTGGCTGAAGAAGCGGGCAAAAAGCCGGTAATGATCGAGCGATGCGGCATAGTGCGGCGTTTCGAACGTCACCGGGTAGAGGCCGGCACGGAAGAGTTCCTCAAAGCCGCGCTGCAACTTGGGACGCAACGCTCCCAGAACACCGTCGGGCGTCGCCCGGTTGGTCGCCGAGTTCCAGAATTCGAAATCCACTCCGCTGACGCCTTTCCACTGGTGGGTAACCCCGTGCATCACCACCGAACCGCCGTGGGCGGTCATGTAGCGCAATGCCTCAGCCACCTCGGGACGGTCGGCGATGGCCACTTCGATCTGGTTGACGGGGTCTTTGAAAATCGGAATGACTCCTATTTGATAAGGGGCATTGTGCGCGGATAGGACATCCGCCAACCGGCGCAGGTTCGCAGGGCTGCTGAACGCGCTGACATCCTCCAGACGCACCAGCGCGCGACGCTCCGCGAAATGTTGCACCTTCAGGATTTCGTGCAGCAAATCCATAAACACCAATCCCTGGTCGCCGGGGTAGGTGAACGAAAAAATCGGTCCGGCAAACAGCCAGAAATTCCCGGAGCGTAGCGCAAAGGGCGCCGCATTCGGGCCGTGCCCCGCGCTGGCAAGCACCCGCACCCGGGCGGGGTTGAGAATCTTGATGCGGTCGATGTCCGGGTCGGTCTTTTGCAGATCGATCCCGCGATAAGTTACCGTCGTGTAGTCGGTCTCTTCCTCGTGGCTGAGATGGACAAATCCCAGGCGCTCGGCCATGCCCGGGAGGGCGGTAAGCTGCCCGACGAATTGATCGACCCAGCATACCGTGCGGGTGCGCCGGGCCAAATCGTTCAACAGGGGTGCGGGAATGGCGCTGGCCTGGCTCATCCCGCAGAAGAAGACCACTTCGTATTTTTCAGCCATCCCGGCGGAGTAACCGGCCATCGGCTGCAAATCGAAGCCATACCCAAAGTGCGGCATCAAGTTGGCAATTTCGCGAGCCGCGATCAGGCCGTCTCCGGCGGTGGCAAGTCCGTCATAGACAATCAGCGCCGTGGTGGCGGATACCGCAGCGGATTCGCTCCCTATGGCTCGCCACACCGCGCTATCCGCGAAAAAGAGGAGAAACCCGACGGTGACGAGAATGAAACGTGCGAATCTGCCTGGCATGGGGGGTGTCAAAATGTAGTAGATTCTGAAGGGTTTTAGCCGTTAAAACGAAACTGTGACGCCGACGGACGTGATGAAGTCGTCGAATCGATCGACGGAGGGTTCCGCAATGCAGGAATTGGAGGATTGAATACGGGCGGTGTTTGAATACAAGACCTTCAGATAATCCGTCCATGCGTATTCGATGCCGAACGCCATGCTGTATTCCTGGGTTCTGAGCAGGCCACCCTGCTGGCCGAGGTTGGCGGTGCGGCGCCGGTACCAGTCGCACTCCGGATCGAAGGCGCCTGTAAAAGCCCATTTGCCAGTCTCCCAACGAAGCCCGACATGCACGCCGAGGACGTCCGCGTTGTAAAACCCGTTGGTCAGATCGAAATTGTACCCCGCGTTCACCGTGGTCTCCACAGCCCAACCGCCGCCCACGGTCCATTCCGCTCCCAGCAGGCCGCGTCCGGTTAGCATTTGCAGTCTGCTCGGGTTGGTCAAGGAAGATCCCGGCCCCTGTGGGGGAGCGATGGTGTCGTCCGGGCGCACCTGAAAGTCTTGATAGCCCCATTGGGTGCCGGCCTTGAGCTTGAGGCCGTCTCGAACCTGCATCGCCAAAGTGGCGCCGCTTTGCGGTTGCAAATTATTCTGCGGAACCCGGTCGAAACCTTGATACGTTGTATCGGCAGTCCAGGATAGGGTCGTCTTATCCGTCAGCTTCGATTTGAGGTCCCACCCGCCACCGCCGCTCCAGCCTGCTTCGGCGTGATTGGGCAGAGGCTGGCCGATCGTGTAGATGCGCTCTTGAAAACGTGCGCCATGCACCAAGACTTTCAACGTGGTCGCCCCCGTGTCCAACGCGCGCCAAGCCAATCCCGGCGTCAGGGTGTATTCGTCGAGGTAACTGTGATCGAAATAGAGCTTTGACGTCTCGCTAAACGTTGCCGTAAGCACGCCGTCCTTGCCATCCAGCGGTGCCAATACGTCTACGCTAGTCTCCCAAAATCCGTCTCCCACCATAGGGCTCCGATTGTCGGTCTGAAAAATGTTCGACTCAAAACCGAAAGCCGATTTCGCCTCGATATAGAAGGGGTTCTTCGGAGCAACCACCGTCACTGCAGGCGCCTCTTGACTTGTGCCTGAGACGCCGGCATAAGCGTTCGCGGCAACGATAATCACGACCAGCCCACCTGCGGTTCGGCTGCGGAATGGATTGGGCAGGGCGTTCGAGAGCATGGAGGAGCAATGAGGTTTCAGTTTTCGACAAAAAGAATTTCGGTTTGACCCGCCGGGCAGCAGAGCGTGTGGAAGGCTCCGTTCTGAAAATCAGGCAGTTCCCGTGCAACGCCGTTTACTTCGACCCGCGCGGGTTTGCGATCCAATGTCACGAACACATTCTTCCTGCCGGTGTATTTGAGTGCGATGCCTGTCGGCGTCCTGGTGCAACTGGAAAACTCCGCATTCACATCGGTGATTTGCATTGCCACCGGAGTGGAGGTCGCCCTGCTCACACTGACTTTAGAGTTGCCCGGCGGTAGGAGCACGCCCCCGGCGCTCACACAGGGCCACGGTTGCCCGTTCACTGAAAATGCCTTTCCTTGGGTCGGCATCTTCAAAAGCACCGAAAACGGCGAGGCGACCTCGCACGAGTCCGCCGCCGTCCACTTTACCCAGGCGTTTCCAGCGAGGGCTGCACCGGCATACTTGAAGTCGAAAGGATACGGAGAGGACGCCGAATAGATGCAGACCTGGTCGAGGGCGCAAGCCGCCTCATGGAGAAGCGTCAAGAACTCAAGCCCCGTCTGGCGAGCATTCGGAATCCGCGTGTCTTCGCGATCTACAATGTTGATGTCCACTGTCAGCCGGCTGCCCGGCTTGGCTTCTTTTCGGTAACTTTCGCCAATGAGTTTATATCGGTCCGGTCCGTTGCTCCAGAGCGTGAACGGGTCCTCCACGTTTAGTTCAAAACCCATCTGCCGTTGCAACTCCATGAACGACCCTTTGTCGATGCCGATATAGCCGCTCATGGCGGGATCGATAAGCACATCGACCAGCGTCAACACAATGGCGGGCGCCGCCCCGAATGGAGCGCACTTGAGGGATTGCACAAATTCCACCACCTCCTTATTCAGCCGCAAACAGAGCGCGCGGCGATATTTCAGAAATCGGCGAAACCCCTTGGGATCGTCTTTGTAATAGTGAGGCTTTCCTGGCGTGAAGAAATCAATCGGATCGATTCCCCAATCCTCTTGAAACTCACTCCGGGTCCAGCCCGACATCGGTGTAAACGCTTCGGGCTTTTCAAAGCCGGCCGGGCTTTCGAAGTAAAGCTCCGCCACATCCACGCCGTCCCAAGGAAGGGCTTCAATCACTGTCTTGATTTCCGCTTTGACTGCCTTCATGCAAGCGGGGATTTCCAGCGCCATGAGCGTTCGCCAGTCGAGCTTTGCCTCGGCATCGGTAGCCGTGTGTTCCCTCCATTCGGGGTGTCGCTCCCAGAAATCCGCGGAGAGCATTGGCAGTTCCAGCCAGGCATAGACCAGAATGCCCTGACCATGGCACGCCTCGACAAAAACCCTAAACGCATCTTGGCAATCGGCGAACTTGTAAAACGCGCTCAGGTGAATATCGCCGATTCCATGTTCTTTTAACTTAGTCGCTACCTCGCACGGATTCTGCGAACTGACATCCGCCCAGTCGAGATAAGCGATCAACTTGTTGCGCCAGAGCGACGGCTCCAGACCGAACCAGTCGAGGAACGCCTCGTGGAAATACGGCAACCGCCCATAGCCCCAGCCGTTCGCAGCATCCAGAGGCGCTGCCGAGTAAATCCATTTTCCAGCGCCGAGTCGGCCACCCGCCATCAGCGCCGAACCCGAATCGCGGTCCGTGCAGAAAACAGTCAGACCCGTTGCCTGGAATTCGCGAAAGGGAAGCGTTTCGCTCCACTGCAACGCAACTCCGGGGTGCCGCCGATCCACTGCACCATCCGTCTCCGCATCCACTCCGGTGAACGCGACCCCGAGTTGGCGCGCCAAGGCACACTCGCCCTCGACCACCACATCTAGACCCGCCCGGACTTCCGCGACGATTCGACCGGCCAGTTCCGGAGCAATCGCCGTACCGGTTTCCACCGGCACCACCAGCGCGGCGGCGCTCTTTAATTCGAACGTCGCAGCATCGGCGAGATCGACCGACACGAGCGGAAACCCGACCGCGCCCAAGGCATGCACATAAATCGAATTTCGATCCCGCAACGCATGTCTGTCTGAAAGGAGAACTACGCAGTGGCGACCCATGCCACCTTCAGACGTCGCGGAATCTACCTGAGCGATCGAACGCAGCAGGAGAAAGAAAGCAAAGCACGTTTTAACGGCGCGGAAATTCATCGAACAACCGGTTAGGCCCGGCTGAGAGTTACTGTGGATCTCGCTCGCCAGCCAAAAACGAAAAGACTTACGCCCTGGCGATGTGAGCACGGGAGATTAGAGTCCGAGCGCGATCAAGTCAAACGCAAAGGCTTTGACTTGCGTATCGTGCCCGATTCTTCAGGCCCGTTCGAAACTAATCTTCCAGTTATTCATCGACTTCAAAGCTTCCGGTGTCGGGCGCGGCCTTATTTTGCTGTCAGGCGCAGCCTTACATCTATTGTAACCTCGCCGCCTTCCGCTCGGATTTACGGGCTTCGATCTGGTCGTGCGCTGCGTCCAAGCTTGAGCTATTTTAACCGTTGTCTAGCTAGCTTTCTGCCGTCGCAATGAATTGCGGTGTAAGGCTGAGCCCGATGTTTCTGTCGGACGCAACCTTACTTTTTTCCTATGCGACACAAAAAGCACTGAAATAACGCACTGTATAGCGTCTCCAGTCATTTTGCGATGCACCCCTGCGCACCCAATTTCATTTGCCGTCCGAACCTGCGATGCTAGTGTTAGCTATCGCCAACAATTGTAGTTGGCAAACACGAAATAATAGAATAACAATATGAATCGCAGCATAAACTCCCACTCCTCAGGTTTCACCCTGGTGGAAATCATGATTGTAGTGGCTATCATCGCCCTCCTGGCGGCGATCGCCGTTCCGAACTTTCTCTGCGCCCGCAAGCGCTCGCAAGCGAGCCGCGTTCTTGAAGATCTCCGCATGATCGATGCAGCGCTCGACCAGTATGCCAACGAGAAGAGCAAGCAGAGCGGCGCAACCGCGACCTGGACCGACATCCAGTTCTACCTGAAGACCAACAGCAGCCTGTACAGTTCGGCGGGCACTGATCTCTTCGGGAACTCCTACAACAACGGCACGGTGTTCACCGTGGACGGTCTGCCGAAGGTCAACGACAACACCTTCAATCAGCTCTCTGACGTTGCCCCGGCGGAATACTGGGTCGCCCTTCAGGTAAACCTGCGGTCGACAGGTATTGTGCAGGGGCGCATTCGGTGCTCGGGACAACGGTTCTTACCCGCACGTTGCCAGGTCTGATCTCGGTTGCTGCGCGAACGTAGCCCTAGCAAGCTCAAGGCGCCAACCGGTAGCAGTGCCAGCGTGGCCGGCTCTGGAGCCGCAGTCACGCTTTCCGCATCTTCCCCGGGCGGTTCGCTGAGTGATGCGCTGCCGTTTGCCGATCCGTTCGCGCATCCAGCGTTTTTATGCCATTAGCTATCACGAGGGCGAGTTGCTGGCTGTGCGCAATGAGGACAAAATGAAGGAGGCGCTCAGTCTTTGTGGCGACTATGTCCTGAAAACCGACAAGGCCCTGGGAGCCCCCAATTGTGGGAGTTTTGTATGACTTTGCCAAAAGCCGAAGCGGGATTTTGCATGCTCAAAGGATCGCTGGGACTGCGTCCGAACTATCATCAATTGGAGGGTCGCGTGGCCGGGCACATTTTTATCGGCGTGCTCGCCTACCACCTGCTGAGTTGGGTGCGCCAGCGTTTTGAATCGTGCGGGGACATGCGGGAGCGGACAACGATCCGGCGGCTCCTGAGCACCCACAGTTTGGTGTCCACCTGCCTGTCATTGACAGATGGGCGCATCGTCAACGTGCGCAAACCGAGCGTGCCCGATGCCGAGCAGGCGCTGGCTTACAAGATCCTGGGAATCGATTGGAAAAGCGCATTCCCAACCGTGAAAACGGAAATGAAATCATGACGACTTGGTAGTGCCTTTTGCCAAAATCGTGCGCTGTAGTCCGGTAGCGGCCAAAAAATAACAAACTTGGGTTAAAGGCCAATCGGGATGCGCCGCGGAAGTTGCTGAAGTTTGCGAAACGCATTTTCACTCTGGCGGGGACGGAGGCGGGTCTCCATGCCGCCGCGTCCGGCATTCAGATCGAGATTGCTCGAAGCCATAGCTGGCCACTGGGCAGCCATCGAAAACGGAAGCTACCGCGTGTGCGAGTCACCTTGGGCGAGGACGCCTGCCGTGTCGCCCCCCCCAAAGCGGCCCGCGACATGGTCACACTGCGAAACCTCGCTATCGGCCTCAACAACCTGCTCCAGTACCGCGGCAAAACCAAGGTGCCATCCCTGCCTTCCTGTCAACGCTCGATGACCGCCTCCCAAGCTCTCAATCACGTGTTGTGTTAAAGCCATTTTGTTTCCAATTCCACTCATTAATCTAACTCGTCCACTAATCCTTCAACCTGCTCGGCAAGCCAATCCCGCTGGACGCCTTCCCTAGCGGCGGCGCGTCCGCCTCGCAAACCGAGAATCGATCGCCTGCATCCCCCTTTCAGGCTATGCCGCCACAGCACAATCAGATGAAACAACTCTGGCTTGTGCAAGACGAACCCGGCTTTCGCATTGACGAAAGCCGGGCTCTGGTTTATGCCTGACTCCGATTTGAGAATGGCGATGAGATTGGGCTATTAGCGTGTTGCGGTCCATGAAGTGTTCGTTTCCGTGGTCTTGATGACCGAGAAGTTGTCGAACAGCATGTAATTGTTGCCAGGGTGGCTTGCCTTTGGCACCCAGACCGCTCCGATGGCGCCGAGGGTTGCAGTGGAAGCGGAATTGGTGATCGGCTGGTTAGTGCCGAGTATGCGACCGTCGAGCGATGCGGTCCAGCAGTTGTTCGGGAAATCCATCGAGACTGTCAACGTCTGGATCAGTTTGTTCGACACGGTGCAGTGGGACGTGTTGGCAATGCACCGGCCATCTTCGAGCCTTAGGGAAATCTTGCCGGTCGAGTTATCGAAGGCAACGGAAAAGAGGAAGCGTCCGGTAGCATCGTAGACGGCCCACTCGAAGATGTCGCGAAGCTTGTGGCAATCGTGGCTTGTCGTATCCACAATGGCCATTTTGACCGAGAAGGTGACCGTATCGCCTGCGGTCGCAGTGTAGCTTACTGGATGATAGAGGATTTCATGGGTGAAGTGGGAGGGAGCGGCGTAGCCGATGTATGCTTGGTTCCCCATCCCGGAGAAGCAACCGGTGACGAGTCCGTTGTTGCCGCTGCCGGTGCGGTTCCAACCCTTCTGGCCCGAGAGGGCGCAGCGGGTGTTATAGCCTTCGGAGGTTTCAAACTTCGTGGAGCAGAGGGTCGTCTGGACCGGGGCGCTGCTCACAGTCAAGATGCCGGCGCTCGTTCCGGTTCCCGCGTTGTTGGTCACCGAGACGGGCCCGTTGGTGGCGCCGGTTGGAACCGTGAGGGTCAGTTGCGTGGCGGAGTTAACGGCGAACGTGGTGTTAACGCCGTTTACGCAAGCGGCGGTGACACCGGTGAAGTTCGAACCGGTGACCGTGACGGTGGCGCCGACCGAGGCGATGGCGGGGGCCAGGATAGTGACGACGGGTGTCGCGCTGACCGGAGCCGTAGCTCCGCTTCCTGTGAGCGCCTGGATCAAGGCGGCGACGTTTGGAGTTCCGAGGCCGGTGACCATGTCAAAACCGGCGCCGGCGCTGTAGCTGCCGTTCGAACAGGTGAGCACGTCATGAAAACAGGCCGTGCCCTGGAGCGGGTAAATCTTCGGGTTCAGCAGGCCGATGGGTGCGAGGTTTTGCTTGGCGCGGGCTTCGTTGAGCAGGGTGCAGAAACCAGCCCAGACGGGTGCGGAAAGGCTGGTGCCGCCGTATTGATACCATTGGCCGCCGATCAGCATCAGGACGCCGGTGTTCGGGTCGGCAACGAGGCTGACATCCGGCACCGCCCGTGTGACGCCGTTCGGCAGGCCGGCGGCGTGTTGCCAACTCGGGCGGACGAAGACGGAACTGACTCCGCCGCCGCTGCCCGACCAGCCTTTTTCCACCGTGATCGCGCCCGTGGTGGGATCGAGCGTCAGGCTGGTCCCGCCAACGCCCGTGACGCTCGGATCGGAGGCGCCATTGCAGACGGTGGAAAATGAGTTGCCGGATTCGCCGTCGCTCTTCGGGTTGGAACCGCCATCGCCGGAGGAGACGAAGACGCTCACGCCTGCGTTGGCCAGCATCGCGTAGTACTGGGAAGCAGTCATTACCTGGGCGGCGCCCATGTAAGCTTCGCCGAGCCCCAGGCTGATGCTGAGTTGGTGCAGATTCGGCTGGGCGGGATTGGGGCCGGTGACGTCGTTCACGATCTGTTGAAGAACGCGATCGATGGCCGCCAGGCTGAGGCTGCCGGCGGCGTAGACGCGGATGTTCGCGCCCGGCGCCACGCTGCTGCTCCATTCTTCGTCGAGCGTCTCCTCGCCGCTCGGGTCGGGAAGCGTGACGTCGTTGACGTTCACCGTCTCCACAGTGCCGGTGCGGTTCACATTGTTGTAGTGCCAGAAAGTATTCAAGTCGCTGTCGCTCGCAGCGGTGTCAATCAGGATGCCGATCGTCTGGCCGTTGCCGGTGGCGCCGAGGTTCTGGGCATTGTAGGCTCGGAGAATTTGATTCACACAGAAGGGGGCGCTGTTGGTGGTGTTCATCCTGGTTGCCGACTGGTGTTTGGCGGCCTGGATGTGCGGTTGGAGGCCGTTTACGCCGATCACCGCTGAGGCGATTTCCTTCGGGAGGCTAGGGGCGGTTTTCGCGGAGACAAACTCCGCGCCACCCACCGTTACCGCAGTCATTTCCACGCCGAGATGTTCCTGGATTTGCGCCACCGTGCCGACAGCGAAGACGCCCAGGCGGCGGTGGTCGGTTTGTGTTACGGAAAAGCCCTTGCCCTTCAGCCAGGTGGTGACTGCGGCGTAGTCGGCTTCGCTCGGGAGGAAGTCCCGCTGCATTTCCTCTTCGGAAACCGTGTTGCCGGCGGCAACCCGGGCTTGGAATGCGGCGAAATTGCGCATGCGCAGCGGCATCTCAAACTCGATTTCGCTGGAGAGGTGCTGCGGCTGAAGCGCATGCACGGTCCGTGCGGCTTCTCCGAAAAGGGGAACGACGCTGTCGGGGAGGGCCGTCTTTTCCCCACTTGCGGCTCCGGCTCCAAACGGAAGAAGGAGCATTCCGGTGAAGGCGAAGGCCGCCCACGTGTTGCGGGTTTCGACGCGCATGATTGCAGACTTGGTAGTGATTTTAGTTTTCATTGGATAACGTTTCTTGGTTTGTTGATCTTGATTCAGTGAGGTGCGTGCTTGTTTTTGCACTTCACAGGGATGACGCACGGCATCGAAGGGCTTGCGGGGAATGCTTGAGAAAAAACTCTGGAAATTGTTGCAACACCCGACAGCCCGTTCGTCTTTCGCGGACTGGCGCGTGCATGCGCACCGGATGATTTATTCCTAAAAGATCAGCGCTGGCGGAGACGTTATAACAATTGCAGCGGGCGCAGGGCCAGGCGTGCATGCGGCCAACTGCGAAACAGATAAGGCCATGTCATTGCTCCAGACGCTGAATAATTTCGAAAAACCGCCGCAAGATCAAACAGGCGGTTCGTCTTCTCTCCGAAGACGCGAATTCAACAAAGCTCTTCAAAACTCAAAAAACGCGATTATGAAAAACTTGTTGGCAACTTTCGAATCGGCCATGGCGGCACTGACATCTCTCACGGCGACGACCAGTGCGACATACGTTCGGCTAACGGGAGGATGATCCATCGGCTACAGGATGCAGGGCGGTTCCAACCAAAAAATCCAAATAGGGTAGCCAAGCTTGGAATCGCTGTGTTCCGGATTTCAGGAAGAAGAGCAAGGTGGCCAGCCGGAACCGAGGAGAGAAGGGTTAAAGGAGAGGGTGGTTCCGGTAGGCGAGGCAAAGGAGGACGAAGGAGGCGGAAGGGGGCAGGTCAGACTGAGACGGCGCGAACGATGTTCGTTCGCTTACTCGAAGTCGAACCGGGCAGGTTCGCGGCGGATCCAAAGGGATTCGTGCGCGAACCTGTCTTTTTTATGCAAAGGCCCTCGTTCCGCTTGACGTTTACCGTGGCGGCAGATTGGATGGCCTTATGTCCAATTTTGACACTGGGCCATCCCATGAGGAGGACTTCCTGTTAGCCGACGCCGCCCTGGCCAACCGGGACGGCGCGGCCGGCGTCTTGCGGGAACGCTTCAATTCGGCGCTAGCCGCCATACTGATTTCCCGCGGAGCGAACCCGACTGAAGCTGAAGACGTCGTCGCGGATTTGTGGTCGGATTGTTTTGGAGCGCGCAATGGGGCCGAGCCGCTGTTGAGGAAATACCACGGACGCTCTTCCCTGAAGTCCTGGCTGACGACCGTCGCGACAAACCGCTTCATCGACCTCAAGCGGCGGGGACGTTTTGTGAGCGAGCCTCCCATCCATGAAGGCGACGACGAGGAAAGCGCCATCGAGCAGATGCCATCGAGCGGCAGCCAACCCTCCGAAAAAAACCTTTTGGAAATGGCGCGGACCGCGATTTCCGAAGGATTCTCGGTCGGCGGCCCGGAAGAAATGGCGATGCTCAAGCTAGTCTATATGCACGAGCTTACCCAACGGGAGATCGCGCAGATGTGGGGTTGCCACGAATCGAAGGTGAGTAGAATGCTGACAAATGCGATGTGTGCGATTCAGGAAGCGGCGTTGAGCGCCCTCAAGCGGATGGACCCGTGGCTGGAGCTTCAATGGAATGACCTCCTCGAAATCTGTGAAAGTTTGCCGGAGGTGCTGGGTGGGCCATCCAGTTCGCCCGATCTTTAGAGAATTCCTCAAGATGAAACACTTCGTTCGTCATTAATTCGATGTCACATTCTCAAAATCAGTTCAAGATCGTCATGGACTTCCTTCGGCACTTTGAGCCGGAAGTTCAGGGGCGCGGTGCGGATGCCCTGGATGCGTCCGCCCGCGAAAGTTTGGTTCGTTTCGCCCAGGGTAAATGCTCTCCGACAGAACGCAGGCAGATGTGCGACGCACTGCAGCGCAACCCGGAATGGCTGAACCTGGTGGCGAAAGAGGTCAAGGGGCGCCGCAACAAGCTTTAAGAGCCATGACACACGGATTTCTTCCGGATGCCCGTTTTCTCCCGCTGCGCCCCTGTTTGATCGAGCGCATGCAGGAGATTGCGGGTGCGATGAATTCAGAGCTTTTTTGCAGCCTCTGCGAACCGCTTGGCTTTTCGGTTCTCAGCGACGCCTTCGGGCGGGTTTCCGCGCAGGAAGGCAGCGTGTGGTTGCTTGACCAGGCGCGCGAGAATCTTGTGGTGGCGTATAATTCCGGGCCGAGAGCTTCGGAAATCGTGGGTTTCCAACAACCGTTGACCAGCGGAATCGTAAGCATGGTGGTGGCCAGCGAACAGGCGTTTGTAGAAAACGAAGTTTTCAAGAACGCCAATCACAGCGCACGCCTCGATAACAAGCTTCGAGTCAGGACGCAGTCAATGATCGTTGTCCCGTTCTATTTCCTCAACGCGTGCCGTGGCGTAATCACATGCGTGCAACTTGAGAATGTCATGGAGGCGGATGGCGCGCCGAAAGCGGCGGATGGGACTTTGCGGAGCTTCGGAGTCGAAGATTTGCAAGCCGTGCAGATGGCGGCATCAGTCGTGACTGGCTTGATCGATTTTCACGCTCTGCGAACCACTGTTGGATGGTTTTTTCCATAGCCAACCTGTCTCCGTGGATTGATATCGAGGACGCCAGACTGGCGGTGAGCCGGTCGTTGGGCAAAGGCATTCGCATTGCGGTTATTGACTCGGGAATCGAGGTAAGTCACCCGGAACTGGCAGGGCTGAAACTCGCCGACGATATTCACATCGCAGACGACAATCTAAAAATAGCGGTCAGAGAAGGCGATGGCTTGGATGTTTATGGCCATGGGACCGCGGTGGCGGGCATTCTTCGGCGGTTGGCGCCTGAAGCCGAAATCGGCAGCTTTCGGGTTCTCGGCGAAAAGCTGGTCGCGCGCACGGCGATCATCTCCGCCGGGGTCCGTCAGGCGATCGAGCGGGGTTACCACATCTTGAATTGCAGCTTCGGGTGCGGTGTTCCGGATCACGTTCTGCATTACAAGGCGTGGATTGACGAGGCTTACCTCAGAGGAATTCATGTGGTGGCCGCATGTAACAATTTCGACGAATCCAGACCGGAATGGCCCGGTTTTTTTCCCTCCGTGGTCACGTGCAACATGGCAAGCACAGCGGATGAATACAGGATCTTTTACAAGCCCGGCAGCCTGGTGGAGTTCGCCACGCGCGGCGTTGATGTCTGCGTTCCCTGGATGGGTCACACTGTCAAGCAGGTGACCGGAAGCAGCTTCGCCGCACCTAGGGCGTCCGCATTGCTGGCGCGGCTGCTGTCCGGCGCCCCCGATCTGCATCCGCTGGCGGCGAAATCGATCCTCCATCATCTCGCCGAAACGTGGATCGAGGATCTCCGGGCTCCCAACGCACCGGCGTGATTATCGCGGCCAGCGACGGGGCGAATGCGAGCGTATGGACCGAATCCGTGTGAATTTGTGATTGTGCAAAGGGAAAAAACCTTTAGAAACACGCGACGTGAACTTTTCAGTGAAACCCTTATACTTGTTTCCGTCTGTGTTTCTTTTTGCAGCCGTCGGGACCGACGCCGCCGTGGTCCGCGACGGAAGCATGGGAACCGCGGGTGCCCTGCCAGGACCGAATTATCTGATCGACGCCAGCTACGGGCAGCAGCGAGGAGGGAATCTTTTTCACAGCTTTAGTTCATTTGACTTGACAAGTGCACAATCGGCCACGTTCACCGGGCCTTCGAGCGTGCAGAACATTCTAGCCCGAATTACTGGCGGGTTGCAGTCGAGCATCGACGGAACGATCTCGTGTAACATCGCGGGGGCGAATCTTTTTCTGCTCAATTCCAGCGGAATCCTGTTCGGGTCGCACGCACAAGTGAATATCTCCGGCGCGCTCACGGTGAGCACGGCGGATTACGTGAAACTGGCCGACGGAGGTCGTTTCAACGCATCCCTTGGCGGAGGCGATGTGCTCACCAGCGCGGCTGTCAGTACTTTTGGTTTCTTGAGTTCCTCGCCGGCCCCGGTTTCGTTCAACGGCACTCAACTGACCATGGCCCCGGGGACCGGGTTTCACGTGATCGCCGGAGACGTGGCCTTTACCAATGCAAGCATCAAGGCGCCGTCCGGCGCGCTGACGATTTTCAGCGCAGCCGGCCCGGGGGAAACGGCTTTCAGCCTGGGGTCCCCTGGGAGCGGATACGCCACATCCACCGTCTCCAGCTTCGGCACGGTCGATATGGAATCCTCGCAACTGGCAATCGATGGCGCAGGCGGGGGCAAAGTGGTGATTCGCGGCGGGCAGTTGTATGTCGTGGGATCGAAGGTCTCCTCTAACAATACGGGCACAGCACCCGGCGGCAGCATTTCCGTGCAGGCCGACGAGGTTTATCTTTGGGATGGAGGCCAATTCGTGACGAGCGCGGCTTCGAGCGGGCAGGCCGGAGACGTTTCCGTAACGGCAACGGACATGGACGTCGAAGGCTGGGGATGGGATTCATCCATAAGCGACTACGTGTATTCGGGCATTGTTTCCCAAGCCAATTCCGGAGCCGCTGGGAACGCCGGAAATATCGCCATCGCTCTCAGCGGCGGACTTACCATGGCCGATTCCGGCTGGATTTCGTCGAGAACCGTCTCGGGGGGGGGCACGGGAAATGTGACCGTGCAGGCATCGTCTCTTGACATGAGCGGGGCTTCGCAGATCGACATCGAAACAAATGGAAGCGGTGCCGGGAAGTTGCTGCAGATTTCAGTTGCGAATGGACTGACGATGTCTGACGGGGCCATAATTTCGGCAGACAGTTATTCGGGAGGAAAAGGGGGCAACATTACCTTAAATGCGGGTTCGCTCAGCGTCGACAATGCCTGGATCAGAGGTCAAGCACGTGGAACGGGCGATGCAGGTGCTATGAGTCTTACGGTCACTGGAGCCCTGACTCTTGGCGATCAAGCATGGATCAACACCACTTCCGTTGGTTCTGGTAAAGCAGGGTCTCTCACACTGCAAGCTGGTTCGCTCGCCATGGACGGGGCAAGCTTCATCGATAGCAGTTCAAGCGGAATCGGGGCTGCCGGGGCATTGCAGATCACGGTTGGCGGTGCAATGTCGGTGAATGGAGAGTCGACGATTTCCACAAACACGATTTCGACAAACTCCACAGGAAGTCTTCAGGTATCCGCCGCATCGCTGAGCCTTGGCGGTGCGTCACAAATTCAAGCCTTGGAAAAGGGAGCCGGAAACGCGGGTTCGCTAGCTGTAAATGTTACGAATCTGTTGACGATCACCGGCGGCGCCCAGATCTCGACCGTAACATCCGCAGCGGGGCGGGCCGGAGATATATCCGTTCATGCCGGCAGCATGACCATCGATGGTTCCCAGGCACTCGGTAACAATACGGGACTGTTCTCCTGCTCGAACAGTGGCGCAACAGGCGCAGCCGGAAGTCTAACGGTGAATGTGGACGGTCAGCTTTCGATGGTTGGCGAAGGAACGATCTCCTCGGCCACCTACACAAGCGGGCACGGCGGTCATCTCACCGTAAACGCGGGCAGCCTCAGTCTTGACGGATTGCTGACGGATGCCTCGGGAAAGATTACAGCAATCACCGCAGATAGTACCGGAACGGGCGATGCTGGGAACATGGACATTTCGGTCACCGGCGCTCTGTCGCTCAAGAACGGCGCGTCGATTGCAGCGGCTTCGATGGTATCCGGACAAGCAGGCTTTTTGACGCTGCAAGCCGGTTCGCTCGACATTAGCAGTGGCAGTCTGATCGCAAACGCCAGCTATGGTTCCGGAGGCAGTCTTGCCATTACGGTTGCGGGTGCGCTCACGCTGTCGAGCGGAGGTCAGATATCTGCGAACGCCTTGGGAACAACCGCCGGGGCAAATGCGCAGGCTGGAAGCATTGTTTTGAATGCGGGTTCCCTCAGCCTCGACAATGCGTCGATTACAGCAGATGCGAATGGATCGCACGCTGCCGGCGCAATGAATCTCGCTGTCGGGGGAGCGCTGAGCATAAGCGATGGAGGGCGGATCTGGGCGGATTCCAGCGGTTCGGGCAAGGCGGGATCCATTATGCTACAGGTCGGTTCGCTCGCGATGTCCGGGGCAAGCTCTATCGATACCAGTGCGCTCGGAACGGGGGCCGCAGGGCCATTACAGCTTACGGTTGACGGCGCGATGACGCTAACCGCCCAGTCGCTCGTATCCTCCAATACGGTTTCGACCAACTCCGCAGGAAGTCTTCAGGTAAGCGCAGCATCGTTGAGCCTCGACGGGGGGGCACAACTTCAAGCCCTGGCAGAGGGGGCAGGAAACGCAGGCTCGCTGACTGTCAACGTTACGAACCTGCTGACAATTACCGGTGGCGCCCAGATTTCGACGGTTGCATCCGCAGGGGGGGATGCCGGGGATATATTCCTCCGCGCAGGCAGTATGAACATCGACGGATCAACGGCGCTCGGCTCCCCAACTGGGATTTTCTCCTGCTCGAAGATTGGCGCAACAGGCGCTGCCGGAAGTCTAATGGTGAATGTGGACGGTCAACTTTCGATGCTTGGCGAGGGAACGATCTCCTCGGCCACCTACACAAGCGGGCACGGCGGTCACCTCACCGTGAACGCGGGCAGCCTGAGTCTTGACGGGTTGCCGAATAACAACTCGGTGTTAATCACCTCCATTACCTCGGACAGCAAGACCGGTGCGATCGGCGACGCAGGGGCCATGGATATCGCGGTCACTGGCGCGCTGTCGCTGAAGAATGGCGCCCAGATTACAGCCGCTTCACTGGCCTTGGGGCAGGGAGGTGCGCTGACGCTGCAAGCTGGGCAACTCGACATCGACAGCGGCGGTCTCATCGCGAACGACAGCTATGGTCCCGGACTCAAGCTCGCCATCACGGTTACCGGCGCGCTCACAATGTCAAACGCGGGTCAGATTTCGGCGGATGCCAAGGGTACGGGTAATGCTGTCGGTGCAACCTTACATGCCGGGAGTATTCAGATGGATTCGAACGCATCGGTTCATTCCTTTAGCTCTGGGCAAGGCGACGGGGGTGATCTGTTAGTTACATCAAATGGAGCCATGAAGATGTCGGATGGCGCTTTTGTTAGCACAAATGCGAAATCCGCAGGCAATGGGGGAATGTTGACTCTGACGGCTGAAAGCCTCGAAATCGATGGCGGTTCCGGAACCGATCCGAAAACGGGACTCTTTGCACAATCCGAGAGCACAGCCACACGCCTTGCCAACGACCAGCGTGCATCCGGCGATTTGAACGTAACGGTGGCTGGAAATCTTTCTCTCTCGGGCGAGTGCGGCGTTATTTGTGCAAGCACATCTTCGACACGGGATGGGGGATCCCTCACGATAACGGCAAACGGCGCCATGCAACTTTCAGGAGGCGCTCTCGTCAGTACGAATGCATATTCGGCGGGTAAAGGCGGCAAGCTGACGTTGACCGTGGGAAGCCTCGACATCCTTGGCGGAACCCAAAATGACCCGTTGACGGGGGTCTATTCGCAGTCGGCCGAGACGGCCACCGGCTCCGGCGGCGATCTGCACATAACTGTCGCTGGAAATCTCACGCTGTCGGGACACGGAGGCATTTCCACTACGACCTTTACGAGCGGAAATGGGGGTGCGCTAACGGTAACGGCGAACGGCGCTGTGGAGATTGCAAGCGGCGCTGGCATAAGCACGGGAGCGACTTCGACGGGCAAAGGTGGTACGCTGACGATGACGCTGGGGAGTCTCGACATCCAAGGCGGAAACTCGGCAAACGACCCGGAAACCGGAGTCTTTTCGCAACCGGCAAGCGCGATTACCGACGTTGCGAACCCTGGGGGCTCCGGTGGTGATCTTAACATCACGATAGCGGGAGCATTCACATTGTCAGGCGCGCGGGCTTGCATCTCCGCCAGTGCGTTTTCGACCATGGACGGGGGCAACGTCACGGTAAAGGCGGGAAGTTTGCAGATGACGCAAGGCGAAATTTCAGCGGGAACTAATTCGACAAATCCGCAAGCGGGCAATGGCGGAAATGTCTCAGTGACAATCAACGGTGATGCCACTATTGGCGACGGAGCGGGAATCACGAGTGACAGCCAGGGGCCAGGGCAGGCCGGAAACGTTCATTTTGAAGCAAATAACTTAACGCTGTCTGGGTATCAGTCTGCGATCGCAGCCGGCGCACAAGGCACGGGAGGCGGCGGGACGATCGACGTAACCGTGCATAGTTCGCTCACCATTCAGGATTACGCCTACATCTCCACCACGTCTTTTGGTTACGGAAACGCGGGAGACGTTTCTGTCAAAGCAGGAAATCTGACTGTTGTGAATACTGGTAACGGCGTCTTTCCATCAGCGTTGACGCAAGTGCCAATGACGGGGATTTCGTCGCAAACACAGCCCCCCAACGGTGTCGTTCTCAACGATACGATGAACGGGAACGCGGGTAATGTCACATTAGCCATCGACACCGCGATGACGATGAGCGGCCAAGCAGTTGCCGTTTCGGCATCGACTCTAACCGGCGGCAAGGGTGGAACCATCGCTGTTAACGCCCAATCGCTTGGCATGCAGGACGGCGCAGAAATCCAGGCTGCCACTCAAGTCAGGGGACAAGGGGGCGGAGTCGATGTTACCGTTGGAAGCCTCAGCATCGACAGCGCGAGCGGTGCAACCACCGGCATTTCCGCCGAGACGCAGGGTGCCGGTAACGCCGGCGATGTTTATGTGAACGCCAGTCAGACCTTGACGGTCGCGGGCCCCAGCGGGCGTATTTCGGCGAATTCTACCGGGGGCAGTGGCGGTGGGGGAAATGTGATTATCGACAGCGATTCAGTGATGCTCCAGAATCTCGGCGGAATCGACGTTCAAACGACAAATCTTGGAACGGCGGGATCGATCACCCTGAACGGGGGCGATTTGACGCTGCTAACGGGGGCTGGAATATCCGCTGCAACCTACGGTTTTGGAACGGCCGGAAATGTTAATTTAACCTTGACGCGTTCGTTAAGCGTTTTGAGTGGCGCATTGATCTCGTCCTCAACCCTGGGTGAGAAAAACGCCGGCGCTGTAACGGTTACCGCTCCTAGCATTGCGATTGACAGCGCGGGCGCTACGGTCGCGGGGGTCACCGGCATCATGGCCGCAACGCAGGGGGCGGGCAGTGCCGGAAACGTGACGGTTAACGCTGGTCAAACCTTGACCGTAAGCGGGGCACAAGGAAGCATCTCGGCAAGCACCTCCAGCGGAGGTGGCGGCGGCAGCATCACTGTGACGGGTAATTTAATTACGCTCCAGAATTCCGGGGAAATAGATGTCGCGACAACAGGCGGGGGTGCGGCGGGATCGATTACTCTGAATGCCGGCGATTTGACCTTGCAAACCGGAGCGAAGATCTCTGCAACAACTGACGGGTTCGGACTTGGCGGCAACACCGATCTGACCTTGACGCGTTCGCTGGCGCTTTCAGGGGGAGCATCCATTTCATCCTCTACCGGAGGCGCAAAGAACGCGGGAACGGTGACGGTCACCGCACCCAGTATCACAGTCGATGGCGCATCCATCCTTGCCACCACGTCAGGCGGCGGCAAAGGAGGCCAGGTCACGGTGAGGGGCGATTCAATTACTCTCAAGAATTCCGGGGAGATTGGCGTCGAGACAAAAGGCGCTGGCGCGGCGGGTTCGGTAAAACTGAACGCGGGTGATTTGACCTTGCAAACCGGGGCGAAGATCTCTGCGACAACTGGCGGGTTCGGACTTGGCGGCAACACCGATCTGACGTTGACGCGTTCGCTGGCGCTTTCAGGAGGAGCATCCATTTCATCCTCTACCGGAGGCGCAAAGAACGCGGGAACGGTGACGGTTGCCGCACCCAGCCTCACAGTGGATGACGCATCCATCCTGGCCACCACCTCAGGCGCAGGCAAGGGAGGCCAAGTCACGGTGAGAGGCGATTCAATTACTCTCAAAGATTCCGGGGAGATTGGCGTCGAGACAACAGGTGCGGGCGCGGCGGGATCGATCACTTTAAATGCCGGTGATTTGACCTTGCAAACCGGGGCGAAGATCTCCGCAACAACTGACGGGTTCGGACTTGGCGGCAACACCGATCTGACCTTGACGCGTTCGCTGGCGCTTTCAGGGGGAGCATCCGTTTCATCCTCTACCGGAGGCGCAAAGAACGCGGGAACGGTGACGGTCGCCGTCCCCAGCCTCACAGTCGATGATGCATCCATCCTGGCCACCACCTCAGGCGCAGGCAAGGGAGGCCAGGTCACGGTAAGGGGCGATTCAATTACTCTCAAGAATTCCGGGGAGATTGGCGTCGAGACAACAGGCGCGGGCGCGGCGGGCGCGATCACGCTGAGCGCGCGCGATTTGACCTTGCAAACCGGGGCGAAGATCTCTGCGACGACTGGCGGGTTCGGACTTGGCGGCAACACCGATCTGACCTTGACGAATTCGCTGGCGCTTTCAGGAGGAGCATCCATTTCATCCTCTACCGGAGGCGCAAAGAACGCGGGAACGGTGACGGTCGCCGCACCCAGCCTCACAGTCGATGACGCATCCATCCTTGCCACCACCTCAGGCGCAGGCAAGGGAGGCCAAGTCGCGGTGAGGGGCGATTCAATTATTCTCAAGAATTCCGGGGAGATTGGCGTTGAGACAACAGGCGCGGGCACTGCGGGCGCGGTCACGCTGAGCGCGCGCGATTTGATCTTGCAAACCGGGGCTAAGATCTCTGCAACAACTGACGGGTTCGGGCTTGGAGGCAACGTCGATTTGAACTTGACGCATTCCCTGACGATTTCTGGCGGTGCCAGCATCTCGTCTGCGACAAAGGGTTCGAAGGACGCCGGAGCGGTGACAGTGACCGCCCCCGAGGTCGCAATCGATGGCGCGGCTTCGTCGCAAACCGGAATTTTTGCGAGTTCATCCGGCAAGGGAAAGGCTGGTTCCATCGAACTTGTTGCCAGGAACCTTTCGATGAACAACGCCGCGATATCGAGCGAAGCGCGTGGCGCTGGGGACGCGGGCGGAATTACCATTCACCTGGATGGCGGCCAGATGTTGCTGACTGACAGCCGCATTTCGGTCTACTCGGCTGCCGGAAACGCGGGGAACGTGGTGATCGACCCTCCCAGCCTTCTCTCGCTGGCGGACAGCGACATTACCGCGCAGGCGTGGCTCGATGGGGGCGACATTTCGCTGACGACTGGCTGCCTTTCATTGAACGGCAGCCGAATCAATGCGAACGCACACGAGGGCAACGGCGGCGGAATCACAGTCGCCGTTCCCTTGGCTTGGGCGCTTCTCGGTGAAGCGGACGATTTCTTTGTTGTCTCGCCGTTTATTTTCCAGTCGGCCGACAGCCGCATTTCCGCTTCCTCGGATTACGGCGTTCCCGGAACGCTGACAGTCCCGGCTCCGGAAGTGGACCTCGCTGGCCAATTGCTTAGTCTTGAGACCCAGGTTGTCGATCCGACCACGCTGCTTCGCGACGGATGCCTGCGCCGGCTGAAGAAGGACTTCAGCAGCTTTGTGAAGCGGGGCCGCGGAGGCACCGAAGTCGAACCCGGCGACTATCTCTTCGTGATCACACCGCCAAAATCCAAGATGACGAAGGCTTCTGGAGGGTCAAACGAATGAATTCCCTCAACGTCGGCGCAACTATCTTGATCAACACAGCCATATGCCTTCGGGCTCTGGCTCAGACGCCCGGCCCCTTGCCGATGGCCCCTCTCACACAGGACGTCAAAGAAGTGCCCATTGATGTTCCCAATATTTCTCCATTGCCGCCTCCTCCTGCCGGGGAAAAGAAGCCCGATCCCCTTCCTCCATTCGAACTCAGGTTGCACCCTCACGGGCAAAGCGAGCCAATCCTGCCGCCGCTCGACATGACCGAACGAAACCCGGTTGTCCCCGCCTTGCACGTGAAGGTGAAGCAGTTCCGCTTTAAGGGAAACCATCGCTTCACCAGCAGCGAATTGCATTCGGTAACCAAAAAGTACGAAGGCAAAGAAATCGGCACGGAAGACCTGGATGCGATTCGCCAGGCTTTGACCCTCTATTACGTCAGCCGCGGTTATATCAATTCCGGGGCAATTCTGGAGGACCAGGACATGGACGGCGGGGTTGTCACCTATACGATCGTCGAAGGAAGGCTGACCGAGATCAAACTCGACGGCAACCAATGGTTTCGCGATGCCTGGATAAGAAATCAAGTAAAGTGCGCTTCCGGGACGCCGCTAAATTACAACCTCCTGCGTGAGGAGTTGCAGATGCTTCGCCAGGTTCCCACTGTCACCCGGGTCAATGCGGGGCTGGCACCGGGCAATCTGCCCGGAGAGAGTATTCTCAATCTGACCGTGAAGGATTCACAGCCGTTCCGCGTCGGGATTGAGGCGGATGATCGTCGTCCTCCGTCGGTCGGGTCCGAGGGGCTGAATTTGCAGGTTTCGGACCTCAATGTTACAGGGAACAACGATCCCTTGAACGTGCAGTATACGATCGGTCACTCCGTTGCGCGAGGCGCCGAGCTTAGCGGCGGAGACAACTATAGCGTCGATTACACCTGTCCAGTAACGCCGTGGAGTACGACGCTGACCTTGCTTGCCAGCAAGTTCGATTCGACGGTGGTTGAACAGCCATTTTCGAACCTGGACATCGCGAGCACGTATACAAACTATACGGCTAGCTTGAGACAGCCGCTGGTTTCCACGCTGAACCGAGAGATCGCGCTGTCGCTTTCCGCCGGAAAAACCAACAGCGAGTCGTTCCTGCTTGGCCGTCCGTATTCGCTTTCCGCGGGTGCTGTCAGCGGCAAGACGGATGATTTTGTCGTTCGGGCGGCTCTGGAGCTAACTGATCGCAGCCCGGTTCATGTGCTCGGACTTCGCTCGACTTTCAGCCTCGGTCTCGACGCCTTTGACGCCACGATTAACGACACAAACAGAGACGGGCGCTTCTTCAGTTGGCTCGGGCAGGTTCAGTATGTAAGGCGCCTTTTCGAGACGGACAACTTGCTGGTGATTCGAATTAACGGCCAACTCTCGAACGATCCGTTGTTCTCGCTGGAACAATTTGCCATTGGCGGAATGGACAGCGTCCGCGGTTACAGAGAGCGCGATCTGCTGCGAGACGACGGCGTTTTCGGGTCTGTGGAACTGCGAATCCCGCTCTGGCGCAATCACGAGCATTCGCCGGTCCTCGCACTCGCGCCTTTCTTCGATGTTGCGACTGGCTGGAATGTCGGGACGAATGACATTAGTCACGATACTCTCGAAAGCGCCGGCATCGGCCTGCTATTGACCCCCTGCAGCGAAGTTTCCGCCCAGTTCTACTGGGGATATGGATTTAACCGACCTTTCGTTCAAGAGAATGGCAGTAATCTGCAAGACAAAGGTCTGCACTTCGCCATCCGCGTCGCGGCTTTCTAGTGTCCTACAGCCAATTGCCGATAATCAAGTAGGGCGCCCAGTAGCAGGGGTGCGAGTACCGCTCGTCGCTCATCAACTTGATCTGAGCGTCCCGCAACGACCTGGCTTTGTTCGTTTGCCCACCTTTGGTCAGGTTCGAATAGAACTCCGGAACCAATAGGGACGATGCCTCGTCGTTGACGCACCAGAGAGTGGCAAAGGCGCTTCGCGCTCCCGCTTTTACGGCGATTCCTGCAAGGCCCAGCGCGGCCCGATCATCGCCGGCGGCCGTCTGGCATGCACTCAGGGAGATCATCTCGACCGGATCGTCCTTCAACTGGCTCGGTCGGATCAGCGTCTCGATCTGATTGAGCGACAGCTTCTCCTGGTAAGTGAGAATGAAAGAATCCTGCACGTTGCCGCTGAATTGTCCATGGGAGGCGATATGCACGATCGAGTAAGGCGTGTGAAGGAATTCCTTTTCGAGGTTTGGCAGAACGAAGGCGTCGTTGATGAGGTTCTTGCCCGGAACAATGTCTTTGAGACTGCGCGCCTCATCGGCAACGTAGGGCAGCGAGGGGAAGCCCTGCACGCTTTCAGATAAAGCGCTCAGGAGCATGCCGCCCTGCTTCTTGCGAATGGGAGTAGCCTCCAACAGGGTGGCCCCGGGAGCGACAACCAACGAATATTTTTCGATGAGAAAGCGGTTGCCGTCCTGAAGTGCGGCCATGGGGACGGACTGGAGCGCTCCGTCAGGGACAAAAACCAGGGTGTCGATTTTGTTGGCGCTTAGGGCTTTCTCCAGTGGGCCGATCAGCCATTCATACAATTGCCGCGATTGGTCGAGATATTCGTTGGTTGTACGGTCTTCAAGGTTTGCGCGGAAGCGGTGGGCGGTCTCGGCAAGCTCGCTTTGGCGCGGGCGGGCTTTGAAGCGTTGGATGCCTCCCTTCATATCCACCAGGATTTCGGTGCGGTTGGAGAGAGGAATAATGTGAATCACCGCGGCAGTCGGCGAGATCGATTCGATCCTGGTCACTTTCTTTTGCAAGAGGCGGGTGCAATCGTCCTGAAAATAGTCTTCCAGTTCAGCCGCCTTGAGCGACTCGACGGTATCCCGCGCTTCAATGAACGCCTTCTCGGCTTCGCCCGGCGCATCCGTGTCAGCTTCCTGCAACAAGAGGTCCGCCAATTCGAAAAAAAGCGACCCCGCCACCTCCCTCAGGGAGGAACCGACAATGGCATTACCGCGCCGCAGAGCGACATCGTTTCTCGTGCTTTGCAAAGTCGCGACAGCCCGCCGATACGCAGGAATCGCCTGCACGCGCTGACCGAGGCGGGCCAGCAGGCGCGCATCCTGCCATTGCCAGCGATAAAGAACTTCCGGCGAGAGTCGTGCATCGACCGTTGCCCGCCAGGTCAGCTTCCGCGCTTCGTTGAACCTGCCTTCGAGTTCATAGAGATGCCCCTCGCTGCCGAGCGCATAAGAAACAGTGCTGGAATCGCCGTCGGCCTCACCGATCTTGGCCGCAGCTTCATAGAGCCGGAACGCTTCCAAAAATAGGTCCTTGGGATCCCCCGGCGCGAAACGACATACGTCTTCGAGGGTCTTCGCGGCGCTCAAGAGTATCGCAGACTTCCCCCTTCCGTCGGATAGATGGTTCGCAAGTTGCACCGCAAGGCGTGCCTGCTTGCGGGCTTCGTCAAGGTGCCCGGAAACGGCATGCAGACGCGCCAAATTAGCAATGGCTTTTCCCTTAAACGCGTTGTCGCGCAGCGTGTCGCCGAGATTAACGCAATCTTGGAAAAGCTTTACGGCTTCGTCCACATGCCTGAGACTAGCGGTGAGCACGCCGAGATTGACCGTCGCAGCGGCAAGCAGCGACTGGTCGCCGCACTTGCGAGCAACCGCAGCGGCGTCCCGCAGCAAGCCCTCGGCTTCGTTGCTTCGGGCCGTGAACATGACAGCAGCGGCGAGCGCGACTTTGGCCGCAGCCAGTTTGGGTGGCTCCACGGAGGCCCCCGCTTCGCGAATAGCCGTGTCCAGCAGCATGGTCGAGAAACGCGCCTGGCCCTGAGACATGCATACGTCCGTCAAAAGGACGGCGGCATCAAGGCGTTCGGAGTGCATCTTCAGCAAGCCAAACTCTTTTTCGGCGGCGCGCAGATCCTCAATGCACGTATCCAGGCAACCATTATCGAGAGCCGAACGTCCGCGCTCCAAAGCAGCCAGGGCGCTTGGGCGGTCGCAAACGCGGTTTGATGCGGACGCATTCGTCAGGCCAATTACTATAACAAGCAACGTTAACAGCCTCGCCCTGAGAACGGAAAGAGTGTGCATGTGGATTTCAGTTTTCCCGATAATCAGCGCTCTGTTTCGCGGTGGCTGCGGGCACTGGCCTCTCCAACTACCGTGTGTTTCAACAACGCGTCTCGTTGATCGCGAAACGCCTGCACCTTCGGATACCGGTCGATCATCTCTGTAATGGAATCCAGCGCATCGAACCATAATCCGTTTTCCGCGAAAATGAAAGGAAGGTTGGAGGGACTCGCGGCTTTGATCTGGGACGTCAATGCATCCGTCGGCGCCACACAGTCTATCTTTCCATTCGCTACCGCATCATCGGAGCGACTCCTCTCGCCATGCACCATGGCAACATGCCAATCGTAGGACTGTCCCGGTTCCAAGTGAACGTTGTGTTCGGAAAGCTTGACCCGGTGAACGCCGTCCTCGCTGTTCCCCGGCAGAGTGAGTTTTAAGAGCGGATGCGGCTTTCCCAGCTGGTTGACTGTAATTACCATGCGCACGTTGCCCGTTCGCCCCTGAAACCAAAACAGCGACGGTTGGGTGCTTACAGTTTGAGCCGTGTAAGAGGGCATCAGTAAGAGGAGCGACTCCCGAGCGTCGCCGTTTCGGGCGCCTGCCTGAGTCAATTTGGCGGGGGCTCCCACTTTGTTGCGCGGTTGGTAAACCGGAAGTCCGGGCATCGGCGTTACATCAGGGAGGCTTGAAAGTGGCTTCGCTGCGGGTGACGGGCTCGGAGAGCTTGCCTGTCCAAACGCAGGACGAACGCCCAGCAACACAATGCCGGTTGCAGTCACCGCAAACTGGAGTAGATTGAGCGTTTTCATCGGGTATTCGATTCCGGGGACGGTGGAACATCCATCTCGCCAAGAATGCGATGGATCGTAACGAGGGTGCTTTTCCCTTTCAATCGAATATTCGGAAATTCTTCGGCTTCAAAAATACCGGTCACCCGCCGGTAACAGGCATCGCCGATGAGAATGCGGCACTGCCCGGACGAGCGGGCCAGCCCGAGTTCTTCGCTGCGAATACTTTCCAGCCTGGATGCCGTGTTCACGGTATCTCCCAACACCGTGAATTCCAGACGCCGCGCGCTGCCGATGCATCCAGAGGCAAGCGTTCCGGTATGAATCCCAATCCTCATTTGCATCGGCGCCTTGCCGCTCGCGTTGCGCGCCACATTGAATCTAAGCAGCGCACGTTCCATCTCCAGAGCGCATCGAATGGCGTTGACGGCATCTTGCGAAATCTCCCTCTCCGTTTTTCGAGGAATGGGAGCCCCAAATACGGCCATGAGGGAGTCGCCCATATATCTCACAACAGTTCCGCCAAATTTCTCCACTTGGGTCGCAAACTGTTCCAAATAGCTGTTGACCCATTCCAGAAGCTCTGTCGAATCGAGATCTTCCGCAGTGGAGGTGAAGTCGACCATGTCGGTGAAAAGCACTGTGGCGGTGAGCTTTTGCGAACGCAGCCTGCCCGCTTCCATGAACTCGTCCCGGCGGTCCAGGAAGAGCTTGGCGACGTCGTCAGAGAGGTTGCGCTTGAACAAATCCATAACCGCGGCGTTAAATCGTTGCTCGCGTGCCGCAATGAAACCGGTCACGATGCCGGCTGTGAAGCCCAATCCGAAGAGTGGGGCCACAAAAGGCGCCCAATAGCCCATTGCAAAAAGCGTCGCAACCGCCGCCCCGAGTATCGACGCCGTTCCGGCAAGAATCGCCACGAATCTCCACGCTCCCTTGACACTTACGGCTGCGACGCAACCGCCGATACACCACGCCAGCAACCAGACGGGCTTCCATCTCTCCTTCATTGGCTGAACGGGAGTGTCCCCTTGCAAGGCTGTCCGCAACAGCTGGTTGACCGTTTGGGCGTGCAGATACACTCCGTTCTCGTCCGGGCGCAAGGGCGTTCGAACCGCATCCTTGACGCTGACCGCGGTGGTTCCGATGAGGACAACCTTCCGGTAGCCGAAATCCCGAGGTACCCGGCCCGAAAGCACGTCGTCCAGGGTGTACGTCGTAAACCGTCGCGGCCCGGCAAAGTCGAGCATGTACTGGTAACCCCTGGCGTCAGCCTTGATGTAAGCGCCGTTGTTTGGCGAAAAACGGCGCAACGCTGTCGCCCCGATTCGTGAGAAATGCGAGGGCGGCGGTTCATCGTTCACATCGATTCCCTTCGGCGCAAGATAGTAGCGCGCAAGCTGCGTTGGCATGGCGAACCACGTATTCCCTTCCACGGAGTCCGCTCCGTCATCCAGAAAAAGGATCCCCCGGCGCACGACCTCGTCCCCAAACGCATAATTGTTGAAACCGAGGCTGTTCGTCTGGTTTTCCAGAAACGCCGGGGGCCTTATGCCATGGGGGCCATCGCCATAGGAAAAAATCCAGACGATGTTGGGAAACCGGGTCACGGTATTGCGAAGAGCGATCTGACCTGAACCGTCCCGGGGAACGGGGATGTCACGGTAGATATCGACGCCAATTGCCCGAGGGCGCCCCGCTTCGATTCGCTCAAGCAACGCAGCGAGCGTGACATCGGGAATCGGATAGCCTCGCTTCCGAATATCCTCTTCGGTGACCGCGACGACGACAATCCTTGAGTCCGCCGGCTGCACAGGCGCCTTGTGACGAACCATAAAGTCGTAAGCTGAGAGTTCAGCGCTCTGAAAAGCGCCGCACTCCCACGAAAGCCATGCGACCAGGAAAACGACGACGGTCACAAGCATCCCAATCCCCCCCGCTGTGCCCAACACGATCCGCAAGACATTGGCGACGTTGCGAATGCGATTCCAGATCATAGAAAACTTCTTAAAGATTGGGAAAAAAGCTGAGATTTTTTGGTCGTGTGGAGGGATAGACTGCATTCGGACTCGTCGGTTGACAATTCTTTAAGAGGGCGTCTAAAAAGTAGGGAAGGGCCGCGCGAGAGCAAAAGATGGCCTATGGCAAGGCGCGAGCGAACAAAACTTTCGCAAGTTGTGGAAGCTCGTTCGTCTCTCCCTTGAAATGTCCATGAAAACCACAGTTCTTCTTGTTGCCATTTTCCGCGTCGGCGCTAAAAATCGGCCCCAACTCGGATGCGTATGCAAGAACCTGAGAAACCAACCATGAAAGATCGACTCCAGCGCGGTTTTTGCCACCTCCAAATCGTCCAGGATTTCCAAAGCGTCTTGTCGGCCACGACCGGCATCATGTTTCGCGTCGAGCCCGCTCCTCCCGGAAGCCTGCGGGTTTCCCCCGCTGCGGTGCTCCATCCCTTCTGCGCACTCATGCAAGGCGACCGAGCGGGCTGTTCGTTCTGCGAGCAGGCCCTCAGTGAGGCGGAACAGCGCGCCGAGAGCGACAGGGCACCGCGAGAAATCGCCTGCACGGCCGGTCTTCGGGAGATCGCTGTGCCGATCTTTGCGGGTACCGAACCGATCGCAAGCCTGCTTGTCGGGCCGATCTTCGTTGGGCAATTCGAACATTGCCAAGAAAAGCGGCTCACAGAGGAACTGCGCCGGTGGAATATCGATGGCCCAGTTCGCGAGTTTCAAAAACTTTACCGGACCGCGCGCGTGTTGAACGCAGACCAATTCGCCGCGCTCGTCCGCCTACTCGGCGTTTTTGCCGAACAGCTTGTGCGCATCGCCGCGCAGCATACTTGTGAAGCCGGGCGGCCTGAACCACAAAGCGTGCGTCTCGCTCGTGAGTTCGTTGAAACTCGCCACCAGGACCCGATCACGATGCGTGACGCAGCCAGGCATGTAAGCCTGAGCCCCGCCCACTTTTCAAAAGCCTTCCGAAAGGCAACCGGGATGACTTTCACCCATTACGTAAGCTCCGTTCGGATCGAAAAAGCGAAGAATCTCCTCGAAAATGGCTGCGACCGCATCACCGATGCGGCCTTCGCGGTCGGCTTTAACTCCATTCCGAGCTTCAATCGGGTATTTAAAAGGTACACCGGACTCTCTCCTTCCGAGTTTCGCCGCACCCTGCTCGGCCCGGACACAGCACAAAAACCGCAAACAAAAACACGAAAATCAAGTGGCGGAACAAATGCCGTATGAACACGATGACTGCCGAGATGCGTGTCTTGATCCCAACCGCGGTTGCTTCCTCTCGGCCCAGGCTTGCCGGTGCATGCGTGCTGATTCTGAAATTCAGACGGCTCTCTCTACTTTAAAGCTCATATCAGAAAAGAATTCCTTATGACAACCGTTCTCCCGACTCACATAATTCGAACTCGTCGTGTCCTTTTTGTGGTTTTTGCTCTGCTGGCCATTGCTTTTCAATGGGTGAGCGCCGCGCCTATCGGGGCCGATCAGTCCAGGAAAGCGGTTGAAAACTGGCTGCGCATGGAGCGGCATCCGATGCGGGCGAAATTGGGAACCACCGTCAAAAGCACTGAAACTTTCAAAGACAAGACCGGACAACCCCTCTATCACGTCGTTTACCTTTCGGGGACGGGAACGCAGGGCGGCGGCTTTGTGATTGTCGCCGGGGACGACCAAATCGAACCGATCGTCGCCTTCTGCGAGGGCGGCAGGAAATTTGATCCGGATGTTCGCAATCCCCTGGGGGCGATGGTTTCCCAGGATGTGCCTCAGCGCCTGGCGCAAGCCCGGAAGGTGAGCGCCATGCGGGCGACGAAGCCAACTCATGTCGAGCAGGCCAGACAGAAATGGAGCGGGCTTCTTGGTTTTGCTTCCGGGACCCTGCAGTCATTTGGGTCAACAGCCAATTCGTCGATTTCCGACATCCGGGTTGACCATCTGCTGAACACTGCGTGGGATCAACTAACTGTCGACGACCAGATGTCCGGGAACCGCTGCTACAACTATTACACCCCAAACAATGATTACTGCGGCTGCGTCGCGACGGCCATGTCTCAACTAATGCGTTATTATAAATACCCGACGCAAGCGGTCAAGGACTCAACTACCGGGCGCGGCCCATTCACTGTCACCGTCGAAGTCGAAGATCAAAGTGGCAATATCATCCTTCAAACCACCCCATCCTATAATCTGCTTGGTGGCGACTCCAGTGGAGGAGCGTACAAATGGGATCAAATGGATCTTCACCCGGACAGTAACACGACGGATTCCGATCGTGCCGCAATTGGCGCTTTAACGTTTGATGCCGGACTTGCCTCCGGAATGGATTATTCAAATAATGGAAGCGGCGCATGGCCTCATAACGCATCGGCGGCGCTGAAGTCGACCTTTTTTTACAGCAACTCGATTTGCATTTATTCTTTGAATTCTTCCGGCTATTGGGCTTGTATACCTGCCGCAGACCTTCTCAATATGGTGAATCCGAATCTGGACGCGAAATTCCCAGTTCTATTCGGGATTAACGGAACCTGCGGCGGACATTGCATTGCTTGCGATGGATACGGATATAATGGTGGGACGATGTATTACCATCTCAATATGGGATGGGGCGGCGCCGCCGCTGATCAAAACGCATGGTATTCCGTGCCTCCAACCAGCAATATTAATAACAGCAACGGCGACACGTACACTATAATTAGCGCGTGCCTATTTAACATTTACACGAACGGCGATGGCGAAATTATCAGCGGACGGATAACCGACAGCAATGGGAATCCTCTTCCGGGAGCGACTGTCACCGCTTCAGGCGGAAGCGGAACCTTCAACAGCACTTCCGATGCCAATGGAATCTACGCGCTCGCCAAAATCCCTTCGAATTCAACCTACACCGTCACCGCCTCCGAAGGAGGTTACCCCTTCTCCAGTCAAACTGTTACTCTCGGTAAGTCCTCTGACGCGGGTTTTGAGATTACGTCCAGTGGATGGACTCCGGTCCCAGGTAGATTTACCTCGGCAAACCAATGGGGGATCGACTTCAAGGCTGCGATGCAATTGCCGCCGTCCTTTACGCAAAGCGCCAATTCGGTCACTGTAATCAACGGCAGCACGGTGGATCTGGGCAGTGTCCTGGAAAAAGTCGTCCTGACCGCCAGCAGTACCGTCAGCATCCGGCTGACAGCTGCAAATGCGCCCACGTCCATCACTATCGATGCGACCGGCTTGCCCGGGAATCTCACCTACACAACCACGGGAAATCCGGCAATCTGCACCATTACCGGCCAGGTCACGCAGATCGGGACGTTTAACGCTTCTGTCGTGGCTAGCAATGCGTTCGGCTCCGGCTCGGGCACGCTCGCCATCGTGGTGAATCCGAACGCCGTGCAAGCGCCTAATCTCACGCCGTGCGCACCCGGAGGCTGGTCTGACAAGATCGTCGTTACAAAGGCGCCCGGAGGCTCCTTTGGAAGTTGTCAGGATGCCCCCGCCATTTATACGGGAGACTCGCTTTATGTGGATTGGGCGGTAATCAACAATGGCTTGATCGCCAGCAACCCCTATTCTGTCGCCCTTTTTGTCGATGGAACCTTGAGTCACTCCTGGCTCTGCAACGCGCTTTCTCCGGATTGGGTGCAGCCGATTTATGATTATCCAATCGGGGTGCTCAGTACCGGGACGCACGCCCTCCAAATTGTGGCGGATTCCGGAAACCAGAACGTGGAATCGAATGAGACCGACAATTCCTACACGAAATCGATTGTCGTTTCCTTCCCTCCGACTCCCTGGACTATCGCGACGAATTCGTACCCGGTCACTGGAGGAACGACCCTCGGTGCGGGAGTTCAAATCGGAGGAAGCACCGTCAGCGTAACCGCCGTTCCGGCGCCGGGATACACCTTTCTGTACTGGACGGAGGGTGGGGCCGTTGTGAGTCGGTCTGCCAATTACTCGTTTACCGTGTCTGGCAACCGGGCATTGACCGCGGTGTTTTGGGACGGTTCAGCCTACGGCAACTGGCAGCCGGTTAGCCAGGGGACACAATCGAACACTCTTCGGGGCGTCGCCTTCGGCAATGGAATGTTTGTGGCAGTCGGCGACGGCGGAACCATCCTGTTTTCTTCCGATGGCGCAACGTGGACGAGGGCCGGTTCGGGCATTCTGACCACGCTGAACACGGTTCAGTATTTGAATAACCTGTTTGTGGCTGCCGGCGAGGGGGGCGAGATTCTGGTTTCGAACAACGGGGTGACTTGGAGTCCTGAGTACACCAGTTCAAACCTCGGCATCACTTCCGTCGCCTTCGGCGGTGGCCAATTCGCCGCCGCGGGGTTCGACAAAGTGCAGCAGAGTTTCTCGATTCTCAAATCAGCGGATGGCCGAAGCTGGTCGGTCGCCAAAACCTTTGCTCTTCAACAGGATTCGAATGCGTGGGTTGGCAAGGCTTCGCTGGCCTATGGCAACGGCCTCTTCCGGCTTGACGCGGACCAGTATGTCGGCGGTCCGCAGACAGCGCCATTCATCCTGTTCAACGCGACGTTGTCCCCGGCGACCTTCTCTGTAATCAGTGGCAGCGGGACTGAGGATACCACTTCGGCCGGAGTGCCCCGAATCGGAGATTTCTTTCTCAGTGGAACGTTCGTCGGAACAAACTACGACGGAAGCATTGGAATCTCGGTGGACGGCACGAACTGGAACGGGAGCGTCGGGGCGCTCGGCACGCCGCTGAACGGTGCGGTTTACGGAAATGGAAGCTATATCGTGGTCGGCGGCTCGGGCACAGTGATCACCTCCTCCGACCTCCAAGCCTGGAACGCCCGTCCGACCGGGTCGACAGGTAACCTTTATGCGGTCGCCTACGGCAACGGGATCGCTGTGGCCGTTGGCGACAGCGGCGCCGTATTGACCGCCAGCGGAAGTTCGTCTTCAGTTTGCAATATCACCGCGTCGGCGTTTCCGTCGAATGGCGGCTCCGTGACCGGCGCCGTCAACTATCTGACCGGCGCCCATGCAACGATCGCGGCGGTGCCGTCGACCGGCTTTCGTTTTCAGGCATGGACGGAAAGCGGCACCACGGTCGCCATCTCGGGAACCTACGGTTTCACGGCAACCAGGAATCGCTCTTTTGTTGCACAGTTCGTTCCGGATTGGCAGCAGCCCACCGGACTGGAATCGAGCATGACCTTATACGCGCAGGCGCTCCAAAACGGGCTACCCATTAATACCGCGGGAAGCATGCTGGCCGCATTCGATTCTGACGGTGAATGCATCGGCAGCGCCACTCTGGTCAATGGACCCGCTGGGATGGAATTTGAGATGCAGCTCTGGAACAATCGCTTCGACGTAGCCGGCATAACTTTCAAGGTTTTCGACGCTGCCAGCGGCAACGTCTACGATCTCGCCGAAACGCTTGAATTCGTGGCTGACGAATTTGCCGGTGCCATCGACGCGCCAAAGATTTTCCATACCAACACCGAACAGACGATCTCCGTCACCCATGGCTGGAACTGGATCTCGTTTAACGTGCTTCCCGATGACAAAAGCGTCCAATCGGTTTTGCGAAACTACCACGCCCTGGAGAACGACGTCATCAAATCTAACGGCAGCGCAAGCGCGACCTATTCGCAAAATCAGTGGTGGTCGACCCCCGGGTTTGTTATCGATCCAAACTCGGGCTACGCCCTGTTTCGTTCGGCCACCGACGCAACCCAACTGGGAGTTCAGGGGCTTCCTGTCGACCCAACCGTTAGTATTCCACTTGTGGTCGGCTGGAACTTTATCGGTTTCCTGCCCCAGCAGGCGATGGCCGTTGACGATGCGCTCAAGAATTTTCAGGCGGTAAATGGCGATGTCGTAAAGTCTGACGGTGGCTTTGCGACCTACTCCGCCGGCGTTTCGGGCACCGGTTGGTATCCGTCCGTGGAGGGTTACCTCATGGAGCCTGGAATGGGGTACAAAATTCATTCGTCCTCCGCTCAAAGCCTCAGCTTCAACAGCGGGACAGCCTCATCGTCGGCTTTTTTCAAGACCTTTGCTTCGCCGAGTGTGCAGGGAAACGTGTCGGTTTTCGATGCGGCGGTCAATCCGGGAAGTTGGGTCGCCCCCGTCGGCAGACAATACAGCATGACGGTCTACGCGGAGGTCACGGCCAACGGCGTTCCAATCGGAGCTTCCGGAAGCGTCCTCGCTGCCTTCGAGAATGGAACCTGTGCAGGCGTCGTTGCCGTTGCTAGCAGTCCAAGCGGCGTTCCCGTGTTTCAACTTCAGGTGTGGTCAGACCAGGCAAACTCCCAGGTTTCCTACCAGGTTTACGATGGCCAATCCAGCCAGGTTTTCGCTGTGAACCAAACCTCTAACTTTGTGCCGGACGCCACGCTAGGAACAATTTCTGCGCCGTCTATTTTCACGACCCCAAACCCGCCGTCGGTGACTGGCGGGTCGGCGTCTTCCGTCACGGGGCAAAGCGCTGTATTGAACGGAAACATAAATCCGAACGGAGCGGCAACCACTTATGTCTTCCAGTATGGACTTCAGAAACTGGCGATAACACCCACGTATGAGAGCAGTTCCGCGTCCCACGATGCGGGCAGCGGGCAGGCTTCGGCACCCGCGAGCGGAACGATCTCAAGCCTTACACCGGGGACAGCCTACCATTTTCGGGTGGTGGCAACGAGCGCCCGGGGAACCTCCTACGGACAGGATGTGATCTTCACAACTCCAGACTTACCAGGGGCCGTGACTGTCGGTGCCTCGTCCGTAACGGCACAGAGCACTGTTTTAAACGGAACAGTGAACCCCGAAGGAGTGGCGGCAAGTTACTACTTTGAGTATGGATCAACTTCCACCTACGGAAACAGCACCGCCGTCCAAAACGCGGGAAGCGGACAAACTTCAGCGCCTGCCAGTACCACGCTTTCCGGCCTTTTGCCGGGCCAAACCTACCACTTCCGCCTTGTTGCAACCAGCGCAGGCGGGGTGGCTTATGGTCAGGACGCCCTCTTCGTTACCCAAGCCGCGAAACCGTCGGGAGTCACTGGGCAGGCAACCGATGTTACTTATCGATCGGCTGGGTTGTGCGGGACAGTCGATGCGATGGGCGCTGAGACCTCCTATTACTTTCAATACGGCGCCACTGCAGCATACGGCAGGAAAAGCTCGATCCAAAGCCTGCCTGCTGACGCGGTGGCGACCGCAGTCCTCGCAGCAATCTCCGGGCTTCAATACAATACCCATTACCATTACCGAATCGTCGCAACAAACTCGAATGGGACTGTCTACGGTGCGGACAGATTTTTCAAGACGACCGTTCTGCCGCCGTCGGCGCTGACAGAGAGGGTCACGGCAATTACCAGGAAATCGGCCTCGCTCCACGGGACAGTATCCCCAAGAGCAAGCAGCACGGTTGCCTATTTCGAGTATGGCCTGACTACCATGTATGGGAGCAAGACCGGAACGAAGACCGTCGGCCATGGCAATGAGGGGGTTTCCATCGAGGCTACGCTCGGGAGGCTGAAGGCCAACACCGTTTACCACTGCCGTGCCGTCGCCCGGAACGAAGGCGGCTACGCATTCGGAAAAGATCGCACGTTTAAGACGAAAGAATAACAAATTAACTAATAGAAACACTCTATGAACCGCTGTTTAACTCTTCGTTTAATAATTGTGTTCGCCGTATTGCTGCAATTCGGCGCCCAACCATCTGCTAGGGCCGACATCGCTGAAGCTCAATACTATTTTGCGGCATGGGTTCCTTTATGGCAGGCAAATAGCAAGTACTCAACTTCTCCTTTTGTGTGTTGGTGTATTGGCGATGCACCCGGTGTCTTCCCTGTCCTTGATGGAGCATTAGGAGGAAACAATGGCAGTTGTCTTTCCTGGGATCGATGCATAGAGACCAATGCATCCGGGCTGCCTCCATTCACCAGTGTCCACGATTATCTTTATTGTCAGTATCTTACAGGTGAGCTTTGCACATTTAATTTCGATAACAAAAGTGTAACTCTCGATTCGAGTTTCCTCAACACGTTTAGCAGCAACCTTTCCGGGTCCATGGCGCTGACTGTCGGCGATTCGTCAACTGCGGTTTTTTACATCAACTCCACGTCCGATGTGGTAAGTTCGTTGGGAGGGATAATCTCGGTTACGACTTCTGGAACTCTGCCAGTCGGTATGTCCGTAGTTGAAACGGCTCCGAGCACGTTTTGCCTTCAGGGCGTGCCGACGGACAAGGGCAACTATACCGTCTCAGTTACAGGAGTAATTGGGGTGGTTAATCAAACCTCTTACCCTGGAACTCTCGCCTCGCCAAGTTACCCAATCGTTCTCAACGTGCGGGACAATCGGGGGGCGCTCTCGGCTTCGATTCACTCGACAACCGGTTCGACTCCCGCGGGAATGTGGCGTCGCAAGGGAACCGACCCATGGTTCGTCAGTGGCGCCATGGAGACCGGCATTCGAATCGGAACCTACACCGTCGAGTTTCAGCCGATTTACGGCTTTGAAACGCCCGCCGACCAGCAGGTGACCATCCAGGACGACCAGATAACCACAATCAGTCCGGTTTACGTCGCGCTTCCTTTGCCCGTGGAGGTGTACCAGCCGACGGTATCGAGCGTCGCGGTTTCGGGTACCAACCCCACGGCGGCTCATCTTTCGGATTCGGTGACCCCAAACAGTTTCGACACCGAGGTGTGCTTCCAGTATGGACTGACAACCGGGTACGGTCAGGCGACCAAGAGTGTCACCGCACCCGCGGGCGGGTCAACGACGATAACCAGCGATCTGTCCGGGTTGACCGCCGGCGCCACTTATCACGTGCAATGCGTTATCACCAACCCTACGGGGACCTTTGTTTCGCCGGATCGCGTCTTCGTCACCGCATCCGGCGCAAGCGCGTCAGTGTCCTCCTCTTTCGGTCTCGCCTCTGCCGGAGCTGCGTCAACCTCGCCCGGGTCAAGCGGAACAACCTTGCACGAGTTGATTGCGATGAATTCGCAAAATCGAAGCACCGTTATCTTTGATATTGGCCAAAGCACCGTAACCGGTACCGTTTCTGGGCCGACCATTCCACGAAACTTCGATTTGCGAGGGCTGGCTGATTTCAACAACGACGGCAGCGCCGACTGGCTCTTGATGGACACCACGACGCACCGACCCGTCGTCTGGTTGATGAACGGCGGCAGTCGACGCCGTGTAGTCGTCGGCGCGGTATTGCCTGCCGGCTTCGATCTCGTTGGAACCGCCGATCTTACCGGGGATGGAAAGCCCGACTGCCTGCTGCTCAACAAAACAACGGGCCAGACAGCGGTCTGGCCCATCAAGGGGATAAGTCCGGCTGGACAAACCATCAAGTATGGTCCGATCTTGCCCGCGAAGTTTAATGTCGCAGGGGTCGCCGATCTCAATGGCGATGGAAAGCCCGATCTTTTGTTGTGGAATCCAACCAAACGGCAGAGCAAGGCCGTCGTTCTCAACAGCGGGAAGGCGCTCTCCGTTCTCGCCACCTTCAGCGGACCGGTGATCCCTCCCGGATGGCGATTGGTTGGAGCAGGCACGCCGAAGGGATCGCCAACGGCGGGTTGGATTCTCTTTAACCCCACAACCTGCGCCACCGCAATCTGGTCTATGAAAAGCACGACATGGGTCTCTACTGTCCCCGGCCCGACTTTGCCCGCTGGGACGATCCTCATTGGAGCGAAGTAACCCGAAAGCAATCTCGACCGTTTTTTAAACAAACATTGTGCGAAAAGAATAAACCATGCCCGCGAATTTGCTTAGGATAATGCAGGCTTTTCAAGCAAACACTTAACAAACGGTAGACAATGGATTTATGAGACAATCAAAACTAAAACCGAGACAATACGTCAGAAGACTTGCGGTAATTGGAACTCTCGCACTTGCAGCAGTCCTTTCTGGTTGCACTCCGAGTGAGAACCAGTTGATTTCTCTGGGACGGCAGTACCGGGCCGGGAAAATCGGACAGGAAGAGTACGAGGCCCGTCGGCAGATACTTACCCTGCAAGCGCAGGAGGAACGCGCCCAGGTCAATGCGCGAATTTGCGAAGCGATGGCCCAGGGTCTTCAGGGGGCTCAGAATGCCCAAAATCAACCGCAGAACACAGGTCTTTCAGGAAACATTCAACCCGCTAACAACGGAGGAGCACCACAAGCGTCCTCACAAAACGACATGCCACCGGGAATCCCCGGGTTCAACCCCATGCACCTAGGGGATCCGGAGGGTGCCATGCGCGCGAACCAGCAATATCACTCAAATAATCCAAATTATGACCCGCGCTTATATTATAAAGACCAGAATGGCGATGTTCATCCGAATCCTTAAACAGTCAGCAGACTTACAATTTGATTCTTTGTCATTGTTCATCGCACAGAAAATAGCAAATAAACCGGCTCAGGACGCATCCAGCCAGTGGCGCTCGACGCTTCAAAGCCGTTGGAACCATGGTTCCTGACAGCCATCTCTTTTATCGCCGTCCTGTTGCGCATGCAGCATTTTACGCCCCGATGACGGCCTTTCCTATTCGGTTCAAGAACTGGGTTCCGTTCGTTTTCAACCCGAAGGGGCGAGCACTATTTAATCAGTGGAGCGACATGATTCTGAATCACGCACACATGGTGCTGAATCGATGGCGGTTCCTCAGGAATGCTACCAATTCAGATTTCTTAGAAGATTATTTGTGCATTCCAACAGAATTAAATAAGCGGCACTCATACTACAATGAACGCAATCCTAAAGCAATTCGCTAAAATCTGGCGCTTCGTGAAAAGGCGTGTCTTTCGGGCGGGAAAATGGGAGTCAGGAGGGGATGCAAGACAAAGAATTTTTCTCGATGGCGCTGGGTTTGAGGGCGCCGTGGCGGGTTGCGGA
>Ga0316227_1000499_pt1 | contig 55624 bp, 43 predicted proteins | sample TBH18019metaG_FD_206012 | JGI IMG/M metagenome (GOLD analysis project Ga0316227, IMG submission 206012) | Freshwater microbial communities from Trout Bog Lake, Wisconsin, USA - TBH18019 | ecosystem: Environmental > Aquatic > Freshwater > Lake > Hypolimnion/Profundal zone | place: USA: Wisconsin... | reverse complement strand
AGGTGGATGTGAGCGGAAGCCCGTTCGGGGGGAGCTTCGGACTCGTGGACGACGGGACGGTGCGGGTATTCGCCAGGGCGATCGCCCGCGACCTGTACAAGGCGGCCGATGGCATGAAGGGAACGGCTAAATCGGTTTTGACGCGGACGAAACAGGAGAAGCTCAGCGAGAGCGAGATCCACAAGATATTGGCGGGGGGAATCATCTCGGGCAAGCCGACGCAGACGATCAGGGAATTGCGGGAGGCGCTGAAGGTTGTGCACGGAGAGGAAGTCACGATTCCCACAGAGAATGGGCCGATGCACTTTGAGGCGGGGTATTACGCCCGCCTGGTGGCCAGCACGCAGATGCGGGAGGCGTCGGAACATGCCCGGCATGAGCGGCTGGGGCAGGTGGGGATCGACCTGGTACGGGTGATCGGGCGGGTGTCGAAGAACTTCTGCACGGCGTACCTGGGCATGGTGTTTTCGATCAGCGGGAAGGATGGAAGATACCCGCCGCTTAAGAGTCTGCCGCGGCATGGGCCGCCATTCCACCCGAATTGCTCCAAATCGACGGCCCCGTTTATGGAGGCACTGGCGTCGCCGAGGCAACTGGAGAATGCCGGGGGAACGTCGGACCAACAGCTAATGGTCCATCAGGGCCATGCTCAGCCGCAGAAGAGTTTTAATTACCTTCAGCTCCATACGCAGATCAAGGACCGGTATGTGACGACAGAGAAGAAGCTGGTGGGGAACGCGCCGACGCGGAAGGAATAACTTGAGCAGGCGGCGGCGGCGGCGCTGTATGAGCGGGCGAAGAAGATCATGGGGGATAAGCTGCAGGTGGATGGGGACCCGGAGCATATGTCGGAGACGCAGAGAAGGCACATCGAAGACATGGCCAAGGTTTCGGATGATCTGCTCGCCAGGGCGGTGGCGGCTGGATTGAAGTTCCGTATTGGCGATACGTCCGTGGGCGATGCGTTTCCGGAAAAGAAGGGTCAGCCGGTTAAGGGACAGGCGGGCGTTATCTGGGATCAAATAGGCGGAGTTTATCGGCCAAAATCGTCGACGGTGTTTGTGGGGAAAGGTGTTGCCTCGCATAACACGGATTCATTGTTCATCCATGAATTGGGCCACGGCCTCGGCGACAAGTTGCGTTATAATCATCATCCCGACCTGGCCTCCATTCACGAGGCGATATATGGCCGCCTGAATCCGTATCATCAGCAAGGCTTGCCCCGCGGCCCTGGAAGGCGGGAGATGCTGGCGGATGGGCTGGCGACGTTTCTCACGCATGGCGATGGCGCCGTCGCGGCTGAATACGGCCCTGAGTTCGCGTTGTTCCTGCGTCGGCTTGTGAAAGGACAGATATGATGGACACCACCCTGCCCGTACGTCGTAAGAATGGGAATCTGCTCGTTCCGTTCTCGGTCGAGGCTGCCGATGGGGACTTGGGGGATGGCGTCAAGGAACTGACGCCGGATGATCCGGAATACGCCCAATGGGAGGCATGGCTCAAACGGCGCGGGCTAAAGGCCAGAGATGAGGAAGAGGAGAAGAACGGATTAAAAGGATGAGGCCGTTGCACGCGAAGCGTACCCTACAGCCCACGGATTTAAACGATGTTCGAACGACTGAAGAATCTCTTTAACCGATCGCCGGCTGCCGGCGAGGAAAGGATGCCTATGCCTGAGACTACCACCCAGGCCAGTGCTACACCGCCGGTATCGAGTGGCGGAAGTCCGAGCCCCGCGGCTCCGGATGTGAGGACGATGTTGGAGGAGGTTTAATTATTATGTGCCATTATTGAGGTAATTTCGCGTATTATAAACGGATGTGCATTAATTAGACCTGTCCTGATTTTTGCAGGCGAAATCATGCTGATCCTGTCGGATCAAACCGTTGGCCGCTGGGGCCGGGCACGATTACGGTATGTCCACATTCGGAACAGCGTGTACTCGTTGTTCCGGTTAGATTATACCCGCAGTTCAGGCACACGGGCAGCCGCTGTCCACGGAACGCCTGCTTCAGGTGCAGCCGCAAGGCGGCACGGATGCGAAGGAACTCGAACTGGAACCACAACATGCTCCCTGCTGCCATGACGAGCCCTCCAGCCACCAGCATGAGCGGTTTCGACACCCATCCAGCCACCAATACCATCGCCACCCAGGAACAGAACAGTCCAACGAAGAAGGATTCTCCAGCAAAGGAAACACGCACTCGCCAGTTCACGCACCGAGAAATCAGATCACGCCGCTGCTGCTCATCAAGGTGGTTAAGCTCGGGAATTGCCCGGAATGACCAGATAAATCGCACCGGTGACCTCTCCTTCTTCCGCACATTCAGATCATTGACAGGCCGGAACTCTGGTCAGTCCAGCAGCACTGACACCACGTGGCCTGTTATTGCAGACTGAGCGTCTTCTGCTGCCGCGCCGATTCATAGATGGCCAGAATCAGCTCTACGGAGCGACGCCCCTGCATCAGATCCGTCTGCGGCGGGCGTTTTTCGCTAATGGATTTGAGAAAATCGATAATGGCGTTAGGCGACGGCGGAGGCACAGCGTTGCCCAGGGATTCAATATTGGTTTCGACGATCGCGCCATTACAGATGAACGCCGAGCCGCTGGTCCCATGGATATCGAAGAAGACGCGGTCATTCTTGGGACTGACGTTGGTCGTCGTGGAAATGCAGGACCTGACCGAGTTCTCAAATTCCACGACGGCCCCGGTCCAGTCCTCCGTTTCCATCTTGTGGTTGAGGGCTGCGAAGTCACCGCGGACCTTGACCGGCTTGCCGGCGAACCAGGTCAGGATGTCCATGGGGTGGGATCCCATGTTCATCAGCGAGCCGCCGCCGTCCATGGCCCAGGTTCCCCGCCAACCGCCCTTGTCATAGTAGACCTGGTCGCGATACCACTTGAGCCGCATATCCACCATGAGCAACTTGCCAAAATCTCCGGCAGTTATCGCCTGTTTGACGGCCCACAGAGTCGGCTGGAAACGGCTGGGATAGTTGACGCCGCAGAGCACGCCCGCTTTGCGCACCGCGGCTTCGATGGCGTCCATGTGAGCTACCGAGATATCCAGAGGCTTGTCGACGAGAATGTTAACTCCGTGCTCGGCGGCGGTGACCGCCTGTTCGTGGTGTACGCCGCTGGGAGTGCTGACAATTACCCCGTCCAGATTTTCGTTCCGCAGCATGTCGCCAAAATCGGCGTATCCGTGAGGCGTGAACGACAATTCCTTGGCATAGGTCTCGATCCGCCACCTGAGTTTGGCGGGATCACGGTCGCAAATGGCGGCGCAGGTGGCCAGGCCGCTGTTTTGTACGGTGGCACCGTGGGCACCGCCGATTCCTGCTCCAACGACTCCTATTCGCAGCACAGGGAACTCCTTTGGCTAAAGCCGCGGAGAATATATGGGTTCCCAACCATTTTGCAAACATATAAATCAAAGATGACGCAATTTTTTGTTGTTGGTTGTTAGCATTGCTGTTCCCTGCCATATTGGCCCATTCGACGCTTGACACGCCTGAAATCCCTGCGATATTGGCCCGCGACAGCCCACAGGCAGTCCCCGAGCACGACGGAGGCGGCAAAATGTGCTATCGAACCCGGCCCCTAGCTGCACCGCACCGTGCCGCCGGTGTTTGCCAAGCCCCAAGGCCCCACCACTCCCCTGCCCTCGCGACTGATGATGATCATTGTCGCCGTCGCCTGACGGATACAACCGCTATCCACGCCGCGAAAAGGAATTATTATGTTGCCTCGGAAGACCATAGCGCTTTTGCTAACGACCCTGATTCTGTTCGCCGGCCGCGCCAATTCCGCCGTCAAACTGCCGGCACTGATCTCCGACAACATGGTTCTGCAGCAGGGCGTCAACGTCTGCATCTGGGGCAACGCGGCCGCCAATGAGAAGGTTGCCGTCTCCTTCGCGGGCCAGACCCAGACGACCACCGCCGATGCTGATGGCAAATGGTCCGTCAAGCTCACCGCCCTGAAGGCATCCAATGAAGGGGCCGCAATGACGGTCGCCGGCAGCGCCACGCCCACGCCGATCGTGATCAAGAATGTCCTGGTGGGCGAGGTCTGGATTTGCTCGGGTCAGTCCAATATGGTCTTCAAGTGCGCCGCCTCGCATGCCTGGGCCGTCGACGGCCCCAAGGCCACCTGCCCCACGATGCGGTTCTTCCAGGTGTGGGCCGTTGCCACCCCGGAACCCGTCGACGACGTATTGGGAAAGTGGATCGAGTGCACCCCGGCCAGCGCCGGCAATTTCAGCGCCGTAGCCTATTACTTTGCCAAGCAACTGATCGATGCCCACGGCTGTCCGGCTGGGATGATACAGGCATCCCTGGGTGCCACCATCTGCCAGGCCTGGACCAGCCTCCAGGGCCTGGAGAGCGACCCTGGCCTGGCCAAGGTGGCCCAGAGGGCCCACGAAGTCACGGCGGAAGTGGCTGCTGCAAAGCATAAGCTCGAAACCCAGGACCTGCCCAAATGGGAGGCGGACCACAAGGTTTGGGAAGCTCAGGTCGCCGTCGCCAAGAATTCCAAGCCGCCGACCACGCTGCCCAAGGAGCCGGGCAAGCCCGGGATTCGCCCTCTGCCCGATACCAGCCCGGGTTCCCTCTTCAACGGAACCATAGCCCCCCTTATCCCTTACACCATCGCCGGCGTCATCTGGTACCAGGGTGAATTTAACGTCAATGACCCTGCCCTGTACTCCATATTGTTCCCGACCATGATCACGGACTGGCGCCATCACTGGGGTCAGGGCGATTTCCCGTTCATTTTCGTGCAATTGCCCAATTTCGCCGCGGCTGGAACACCCGATCCCAACAGCGGCTGGGTAAAGTTGCGCCAAGCTCAGACCGATGCCCTCAAGCTGCCTAAGACCGGCATGGCCGTAACCATCGACATCGGCGATGAGTATGACATACATCCCAAGGACAAACGCGACGTCGGCCGGCGCCTGTTCCTGGCCGCCCAGAAGATGGCCTATGGCAAGGACATCGTCTGCTCCGGCCCGACCTTCGACACCCTGAGTGCCGAGGCCAACAAGCTGCGCATCAAGTTCACCAATGTCGGCGGCGGGCTGAAGATCGCCCGGCACCCCTCCACCAGGCCCATCGGCCCCGATGGCATAGAGGCCAGCGTGCCCGAACCGACTCAGTTGACAGGGTTTATGGTCTGCGGCGCGGACCATAAGTTCGTCGCGGCTCAGGCCCGGATCGACGGTGCCGGCGTCATCGTCTGGGCCGATGCCGTAAGCTCTCCGGCGATAGTTCGTTATGCCTGGTTCGACCGGCCTGTGTGCAACCTCTACAACGCCGAGGATCTGCCGGCGGTTCCCTTCCAGGCAACCCTCAACCCCAAGCCGTAAGCCAACCCCCAGCCGCCCAGAACCTCACCTCCCGATGCGATAAATTTCCTATCAGCCAGCCCAGGTGAGACGAATATGGTTTGGTGCCAAAGCGCAGAGACGCTGAAAATAGATGGTTGCTGATATGCTCTGGTCGTTAAACAATTATTGTGCTTCGAAGGCCGCATTCCTTCTTCTGGTTGGTGCAGTAGTGGGCTGCACAAGCCATCATCATGTGCCGTCATTGGCAATGGACAACGCCGAAACTCCCGCCGCGCTTCCCGAACAGTTGCGGCAAACGGTGACGGCCCTTTCCGAGGAGATCGGCGAGCGAAACTGTTACCGCCGGGAGAACCTGAAACGAGCCGCCGTTTGGATCGAGCACGCCCTTGGAGAAGCCGGCTACCAGGTCCAGCGTCAGACCTTTCACCTCGTTGGCCAGAGGTTCAAGTGTGATGACCAGGATGTCTGGAACATCGTTGCCGAGCTTCCTGGAACCAGTAAGGCTGACCAGATCATTATTGTCGGGGCTCACTACGATTCCCGGGCGGCGATGACGTCGTGGCACGAGCACCAAGATGTGCTGCCCGATCAGCGTGGGACGCCTGGGGCCAACGATAACGGCAGTGGAGTGGCGGCGGTGTTGGCCCTTGCCCGACAACTGGCAGGCCGGCGCCAGCCAAGGACGGTACGTTTTTGTTTCTGGGTGAACGAGGAACCCCCCTTCTATCACACTACCGATATTGACGCGATGGGCAGTTATGTGAGTGCCAGCCACAGCCGCCAGCGTCACGAGGACATTCGCGCCGTGATCTCGTTCGATGTCGCAGGCTGCTACTCGCCCCAGCCTCGCTCCAAACGTGGCACCGTGTTAGATCTGCTGGCATCGTCGGCAGGCTTGCCGCATACCAGCGACTATGTGGCGTTCCTGGCCGTTGATCCCAATGGGCCGCTGGTGAAGCGCTGCGCGGACGCTTACACCAGCCACTCGCGCATCGCCCTGCGAACGGTTATCCTGACCTACGTCAGCCCGTTGGTTTCCTGGTCGGATGACTGGTCATACGGCCGCTTTGGCTATCCGGCGTTCTGTGTCACCGACACCGCCTTTCTGCGTTCGGATCATTATCACGAGATAAGCGATACCGCGGAAAGGATGGACTTTGCGCCCTTCGCCGATGTCGTGTGGGGAGTCGGCTACGTGCTGCACGACCTCGCTGCTTCGGACCAGGATATCACTCTCCCAGCGCCGCCGGAATCCCCGCGGAAATAACGGCTTATTCCCAGAAACAGAAAGAACGCACGCAACGGCGCAACCAACGATGTGAACCATGATCGCTGCGACAGACGCGCAAAGCTAAACCCTCACTACCCGTACGATCAAATTTTCTATCGGTTTTTTCACCACACCACCATCTATAATATCGCCCGATACAGCGCCACCACCTTCTCCGGGGCAATCTCCGCCAGAAAATTATGGATGTTCGCAAACACGTATCCTGCTCCCTCACCCAGAACCCGCGCCGATTCCCGCGCCTCCTGCTGGATCTGCCCCACTGTTCCTGTCGGCATGGTGTGCTGTGAGTCGACCGCCCCTCCCCACAGGCTCATCTTGCCACTCACCTTGTCTTTCCATTCTCTGGCCGAATGCCCGCCCGCCGGCCACTGCACCGGATTCAGGATGTCCGTCCCCGTTTCCACCAGCATGTCCAGGATGTTGTACAACGCCCCGCACGAGTGCAGAAATGTTTTCACGACCGGGGCCAGACGATGGATCTCGGCGTTGTGTTGCTTGCGGTAGGGCAGGAACAAATCCCTGAAAGTGCTCGGCGACGCCATCAGGGAATTCTGGTTGCCCCAATCATCGGCGTCCGTGGAAACAATATCCACATAATCCTTGATCTCCGGAAGAATCGCCCGCAGATCTTTCATCGCGTATTCAAGGTGCATGGCATGCAGTTCGTGTATGAATGCCGGATCCTCCAGGCACAATACCGGAAACACCGCCACCCCGCCGTGCCCGTGGATGCACAGCCCCAGCGAGGTCGGACCCCACAGGAACACCGCCCTCTCCGTCGATTCCCGCACCCGCCGACAGGTTTGCCGCAGGGCCTTAATCCGCGCCTCAGTCCACAGATTTTTTTCCAGGTTGGCCTTGACCTCTTTGAGGTTCGGCCTTGGCAATTCCCCGTCCAGCACCAGTATTTGCCCGGCGTGTTCGCTGTCAAACACATTCGAACCCAGCGGCATGGTCATGTTCCCCAGCCGGATCGTCCCCTCCGCCTCGACCGTGTACTTCTCTGCCTGCCGCACCTGGGCGTTGGGAATCCGCCCGTTGAACTCGTATGGATGCCAAAGCTCCTCCTGCTCGTAGCCATTGGTCAGGCCGTCGCCTTCCACAATCACCACGTCGCAGCCCAGGGCATCGAGCACATCCACATGCGGCAGGGCCAGCATTTGCCCGGTGTCGTACACACGCGTCGGCTTCGCCGGCAACCCCAATTCCTTGCGCAATCCCTGATACGTAAACGCCGAAATCCCCGTCGATCGCATACCGCCCAGGTCCTTTGGCAAACGGTCCGTGGGCTTGAAGTTAAGCGCGGCAACGATGCGGTCACGCGGTGTCATGAAGGTTCCTTTACGTCGGCGCTCAGGTGGCTGGCAACAACCGTAGCCGAGACCGGCGCTGTCAACAAGTCGGCTTCGCGGCTTCCCGCAGGCAAAACTCTGCGGGCAAGGTCCAGAGTCTGCGGAAACAGTGGTTTAACATCTCACCTCCCGCCGCGATCCAATTTCCTGGCAGTTGCTAAGAATTCCCCACCACCCCTCATGTTGCACGGCATCTTTCGGCACTCTTGCAAATCACCGTCTTCGCCGGATGATATGGGCATATTCCTTATCCCCTGGAAAAAGGAGAATCCATGTCGACCCGAACCGGATCGTTCCCCATAGGCTTCCGCCGCGGTTGGGGAGTTTGGCAGAAGGAAACGCAAACTCTGGCGCGCTGGGCGACCAGCCAGGGATTTGAAGCACTGGACTTGATCACCATTACCGCCCAGGACGCAGCCATTCTCCGCGCCGAGGGATTGCGCCTGGGAAGCGTCGACCTTCTTGATATGGGCAAGATCACCTCCAGCGACACCGCGGTCCGCAAAGACGTGGCCTCAAGGAACTTGGCATACATCAAGGAGGCGACGGCCTTGGGAGCCAAAGTCTTTTTCACCATTATCGCCGGCGACGCCTCGCGGAAACGGGCGGAAAACTACGCCATCGCCGTCGAGGCTTTCGGCCCCATCGCCGCCGCCGCCGCCCAAGCCGGCGCAAAAATCGCCATCGAAGGATGGCCCGGCGGCGCTGGCGTCCCCAACCTCTGCTGCAATCCCGAGACTTACCGCAGTTTTATCAAGGACGTGAACCCCGCGAGTATCACCATAAACTATGATCCATCGCACCTGATCCGCATGGGCATCGACCCCATCCGTTTCCTGAACGAGTTCGCCCCTCACATTCAGCACGTTCACGGCAAAGACACGGAAATCCTCGCCGAGGCCGTTTATGAGCTGGGGCTTTACCAGGAAAGCGCCTTTGGCAAAGGCCACGGCTACGGCGCTCACGCCTGGCGCTATGCCATTCCCGGCCACGGCATGATGCGCTGGACAGAGGCTCTGCGAATCCTTCAGGTCCACCAATATGCCGGCGTCGTGAGCATCGAGTTGGAAGATGAAAACTTCAACGGCACCGAGGCCGGGGAGAAGGCCGGCCTTATACACGCCCTGGAGTTCTTGCGAAGCGCCTGAGAAAAAGCTTGCCGTGACAAGACACCCTTGATACCTCCCGATGCGATCAAATTTCCTATCCGTTACTAGTTGCTATAATTACAGCAGTGCAATTCGATGTGGAAAGGCAGGTTAGCGACCGTGAGTCAGATGGAACCGGATACGACCTTGGCGTTTAAGAAGATTATCGATAACGTCAGCTATGTGGAAATTCCTGACTCCGGAGGATTTTCAAGCGTGTTCGTGCTCGGATCGGTGGACGATCCGTTGATTATTGATACGTACCGCGCTGATTTTGCCGGCCGCCTGATAGCGACACTGGAGGCAGCGGGCGTGCGCCCTGGGCGCGTGCGGGCGATCCTTATAACCCACGGCCACGAAGATCACTATGGCGGAGCCGAAGCCTTGGCGACATGGAGCAAAGCGCCCATATGGTCGCATGTTTACACCGCCGCACAGATCGAAGATCAGTGGGGATATTTTGCTGCCCCGAACATGTGGCTCTCCAACTGCAAGCCGGGTGACGCCGAAAACCATGCTGCCAGTGCTGGCAAGCCGGTGCGCGTGGACCGCATCTTGCGCGAGGGCGAGACCATCGAACACGCCGGCTTGCGGCTGGAAGTCTTGCACACCCCCGGGCACGACCGGGGCGAGTTGACACTGCACGAAGCCGCTCGCCGCCTCGTGTTTACCGGCGACCTGGTGCAAGGCGGCATGGATGCCTCGAAAAACTGGCTCGGCCTTTTCACCGATCCCGCCGCCCAGCGGCGCAGTTTGCAGCGCGTGATGAACCTGAAGCCCGACTGGAATTTCAAGGGCCATCGCCGTGCCCGCTCCGGACCTGAAGTGTATAGCGATCTGGCCTGTGCCGTTGCACGACTGGATCGGATCGACAATGCCCTCTTGGATGCCCTTCGCCAGAAGTCGCCGTTGACCGTCGCCGACCTTACGCTTGCCGTCTTTAAGAGCGTGCTCGGCACGGATGTCGCATGCGCCAGTCCCTATGGCGTGGTCTCCGTGACCACGTTTCTGCTTGACCTCGGTCGCCGTGGTCTTATCCGCCGCAACACGTCCTGGGATTGGGAAATTGCTGGTCGTGGCATGGATGCTTGCTGAGACGCTCAGCTCAGAATCTATCCTTTCCTGGTTGATGGAACATTCGGCCACCGCCCAGCGACTCCGACTGCATGTGGGCTTCCGCTGCCTTTCCAACATGCGCTGCGTACCCCCCTCCACTGGCATGGGGACTGAGCAAGGTAAAGCTGGTGATCTCTGCCAAGCTCAATTGGCGGGGTTCGTCGTCGCCGTAGCCGGTACCGGCTTGCCATTGACGCACTTTACCCCGTCGCGGCTGATCCTGGCCATCCCATAACCGAAACCAGGGCCCGCCATCATGGTGCCCATACCCATGACGGTCACGTTGCCGGCATCATCTATCCTTGCCGTTATGCCTATCTGGTTGGGCCCGTCGATCGTCTCCACCAGCACCAGTTCACCGGCAAAGTCGATTTGCGGCGCCGCTTGATCGCCGCGCCAGGCCTTCCAGAGCTTGTTCCATGCCTCGGCGTCGGCGATGAACCCCGCGGCCGGCGCCGCTTGGCGAGGCTTCGCATCCGCCATCTTTCCCGTCCATGTCCCGATAATCTTCATCTCTTTGCCACGCGGCTGACCAAACAGGCTGCAGCACAGAACGGGAACTATTAACGCTGTGACAACAATCACCTGGTTACGCATGTTGTGACTCCGATTGGTGGCCTTGTTAGCAACACTCAGATTAGATGTCTTGAACGGAAAAAAGTTGCATTGCGTATAAACACCAGGCTCAAGGAACGGGCCTTGCCTCACCGGCCATGGAGCCGGCGCCGCATGAGCAGCAGCGACGCTAAGGCCAGCAGGGAAAGCGCGGCCGGCTCCGGCACCAGCACCACGTGGGTTGAACTGTCCGCTGCCTTCCACGTTGCCCCGCCGTTGGCGGAAATCTCGGTGTAGAGATCGAAATAACTGCTGATGTCGTAGTTGCCGCCACCGACGTCGCTAATACTGGTCTGGCCAAGGGACTGCAACGTGGGGTTTATGCGCAGCAATAAAGGTCCAAAAATAGTTGCTTCGCTCAAATCAAACTGGAGCATCTGCGTGTTGAATGTTCCGGTGGCCTGGCCGAACTTGCCCATTGCTTCGCCCTCGACCGGACCGCTGCCGCTGATGGCAACATTCCCCGAGCCGTTTATGGAAGCCAGGCCGGTCAGGGTGGCATTGAAGCTCTCGAACTCGTTGCCGTTGCCGTCCGTGCTAAGGCTTACCGAGGAAAAAGAAGCCAGGCGCAACTGGCTGAGCACAATCTGCACCGTCGAGCCGGTATACGTGGCCTGCACACCCGCCGGCGTCATGTATATGCCTCCCGCCGGGGGAAGGGATGGGTTAACGGCGATCACATCTCCGCTCGCCCAACAGGCCAGCGCCCCCATGACGCAGAGAACGGCGATATTGCACGATGCGCTTTTCATTTGCTGCCTTAAAATTAAGCCCGCCGACGGACACAGTAAACCACCCCAGCAAGATAAGAGTTTCCACGGCCGTTGTACAGATCAAACTCCGATCCAACTAGCGTTTCGTCCATCGCTCTTCCCGTCGGTTGCGTTTATTCGTATCCTTAGAATATATCTCAGAACCCAATGGCTCCGCGGCGTCCTGCGTTCCGGAGAAAAATCCTGCATGCAAAAACCCCGCTTCTTGCGTCAAACGGCTTGATGCTCCCAAGGAAAAGTATATGTGTCTCTCTTCTGCTGCCTGGTTGACTGTGGTTGGATTGCTGGGAACCTGGGCTCTGGCATCTCCGGCGGTCGCGGGCGATGTTGGCCCAGAAGCGGCGACGGCTCGGACCATCATGGATGTCGCCGGGGTTCAAGGCGGGTTGTGTCTGCATCTCGGCTGTGGCCGGGCGGACTCGCCGGGACTCACCGCCGCCCTGGCTGAGGGCAGCGGCATGCTGGTTCACGGCCTGGCCCTCGACGATGCCGCCCTGGCCCGAGCCCGGACGGCCATCGAGGCCCGCGCCGTTGCCGGACCGGCCATGGTTGAGAAACTGGTTGCCCCGCCATTGCCCTATTTGCCCGACCTGGCGAAATTGGTCGTGGTCGAAGATATGAGTTCGCTCGCCGCGGCGGGCATTTCCAGGGATGAACTGCTCCGCGTCCTAGCTCCCGACGGATCGCTTTGCGTCCAAACTGGCGGCAAGTGGAGTTCGACCATCAAGCCCCGGCCCCAGGAGATGGATGAGTGGACCCACCCCCATCACGGGCCCGATGAGAACATGGTCTCCAGCGAGAAGGCAATTTCCTTCCCGCTTGATCTACGCTGGATGGACGGTGTGCCCGTCAATCGTGGCGGCTGGGCGGCATGCGCCTCCTGCCGGGCATGGGTGGTGGCCGGCGGCCGATGCTTCACGGTGAACAACGACGAACTGGGCAGCCAGGAGACCGCCATCCTCAAGGCCCGCGATGCCTACAGCGGCTTCCCTCTGTGGAAGTTCGACTGTGAGGGCGTCTATGGCAAGACGGAACTCGACTGGCGCAACGTCTGGCCGCTCGTCGCCGGCGATCGTCGCCTTTACACATCGCGCAAGAATGAATTGCTCATCATGGACGCCGCCACTGGCAAGATCGAGGTCGCCTGCCCCACCAGGTTTCAACCTCGCCGCCTGTTCCTGAGCAACGGCGTCCTGGTCGCCGCCTGCTGGGAAAAAATGGAGGTCTCCAAGGAAAAGGACGGCTTCGAAAGCGACGGTATCCGCGCGGTCTGGTGGCCGAGCGGGGCCGGTAGCGTCGAAACCTTCGACGCCGTGACAGGCAAACCCAAGTGGACCCTGCCGCTGTCCGCCCTGACCATCGCCGCCGCGGACGGAGTGGTCTATATCCTTACCAGCGCCGGCAACCCGCCGACCGAGCGCACGGTGGTCGCCGTCGATCTGGCGACCGGCCGCGAGAAATGGCGCGTGCCGCATACCGCCTTCGGCGCCGAGCCCGATACCTGCCTCAGCTTCGTCGCCCCCGGCTGTGTGGTGATCTCTAAGAGCAAAGCCAAGGGCAAGGACCCGCGGAATGTCTTTGTGCTCGCGGCGACCGACGGCAAGATACTCTATAGCATTGCCAATTCGGTCGCCCGGTGCATCGTCGGTAATGAACTCTGGTGCGTCGATGGACGCTACGACCTGAAGACCGGCGCCAAGACGCCCGGCCCCGGGCTGGGCGGAAACTGGGCCTCCCTCAATGTCCTGGGCGGATGCACGCCGCTGATCGTATTCGCGGACGGAAAGTACATGAGCAATTCGCGCGGTGGCCAATACCTCCACTACGCCGACGACCCCACCAAGCCGCCGACCAAACTGTCCTACCTTGGCGCACGCGGGGCGTGCATCGAGGGCATGGTTCCCGCCAACGGCATGTTTTACACCGCCCAGAACGACTGCAACTGCTTCCCCTCCCAAAACGGCGGCTTCATCGCCGTTGGTCCTGGCGGCGAGATTCCCCCGCCGGCGACCTTCCAGAAGCCCCGGCCGGTCGAGACCGGCCCGGCCTTCGACGCTGTCCATGCCCTTGGCGGCGCCAGCCCCGCCGCCGACGACTGGCCGGCCTACCGGCATGATTCTCAACGCAGCGCCGGCACATCGGCCAACGTACCCGACGTGCTCAAACCCCTCTGGAAGGTGCAGGCCGTCAAGCCCGGCGACGGAATGTTCGCCGAGGCGTGGAATGCCCGCACCGGCTCGCCACAGCCCCTGACCGCGCCCATAGTGGCTAGCGGGCTTGTGGTCGTCGCCGCCCTGAACTCCGGAGAAATCGTGGCCCTTTCGCCTGCGACCGGGGCCCTGGTCTGGAAGACTCCGCTTGGCAGCCGCATTGATACGCCCCCAACTTGCTGCCAGGGACAGCTACTGGTCGGCTGCCACGACGGCTGGGCCTACGCCCTCCGGGCCAGCGACGGTGTTCTGGCCTACCGCGTCCGCATCGCCCCCTGTGAGAAGCGCATGATCGCCCACGGCTTGGTTGAATCGGTCTGGCCGACGGTTGGGGCGGTGCTGGTTCACGACGGGCTGGCCTACGCGATTGCCGGCCGATCCACAGCCAATTCCGGCGGCATTGCCCTGGTGGCCTTCAAGCCGGCCAGTGGCCAGACCGTCTGGGCCAAGTGTCTGGACGCGACCCAGCCGGGCCTGATCGACGCCCTGGCGGTTCGAGACGGTGAACTGGCCTGGCATTACCTGCGGATGGATCCCAAAACCGGCGAATTCTTGCAGCCTACCCAGCGCTATGCCAACTACGGCAGTATGATCGACGGCTCCTGGATGGCCGGATACACCATGCGCAGCTGTGGCGGCCACGTGCTTGGACGAATCTCCGAAAACATGATGGCTTGGAACGACAACCTGGTGATTACACTCGGCTCTGCGGTGGCCCGCTCCAAGGCCGATGTTCCCAAGCCCGCCGGCAAATCCTTTGCCGCAGCGAAGCACCCCGATCCCTTCAAGCCCGACGAACTGGCCTGGAGCAACAAATTGGAGCCCGAGACTGCCTGGGCTCGGGTTTACGCCATGGCCCTGTCCGGCAACACCGCGTTCTACGCCGGGTCGGTCTACGTCTATGGCGATCCCAAGCGGCCAGGCGGCGGCAACTTCCTTTGGATGAATGCGACCGCCACCGGCAAAAAGCAACAAGACCCCATCAAATTCGACGCCCCGCCGGTCCTCGATGGATTGGCGGTGGCCGCCGGCCGGCTCTATCTGGTCCTCCAGGATGGCACCGTCCAATGCCTCGGCACTGACGCGCATCCTTGAATAACCCCGTCGACCTGATGAATTCGACATCCTGCTTGCCTGTCTCGAATTGCTGATGCTCTGGCAGCGGGTGGGTAACCATAAGCCCTTCACGAGACGGCGGCAGACAGCCACAGCCACTGTTATAACCATGACTATTGGTCCGCGGTTCCGGCGTCATTGGCAATCTGGCAACAATGCGGGAAGATAGCAGGACCATGAGCACCCCCTACCCAACCTACGAAGATGTGATGCGCGAAGCCGGCGAAATCGCAGCCGCCTCTCCGACCCTGGCCACTTACAGCGAAGTGGGCAAGTCCGAGGAGGGACGGCCCATTCCCCTGTTGATCATCACCGACCCGGCCATCGCCAGTGAGCATAAGAGCGTCTTCCTGCTCAGCGGTGGCACCGACGGCAACGAAGAAGTGGGGCGGGCGGTGGCCCTGGGGATGGCCCGCAAACTGCTGGAACCTCAATACCGTAGCCACCTCCAAAAACAGGTAACCCTGATTGTCCCGGTGACCAACCCCGATGGAACCGTGCGCGAGCAGGCCGATAAGCTGGGCAACGCCAGGGGGATAGATGCCGCCAGCGTGCATCCCCACAACGGGCCCGCCCTGACCGCCGAGGGACGGGCCATGCGCCAACTGGTGGAAACCTGGATACCCGATGCCCATGTCGATTTTCACGGATTAGCCGGCGGCAGCATGGGAGATTATGCGTTCCTGTATCCCACCGTGAACCGCAATTGGTCCATCGCCGTGCTGGTCCAGGTGGCCGCGGAATTGGATAAAGCGGGAGCCGCGGCGGGCTATCCCCAATCGGCCCAGCCCCGCATCTGGACCGAACCCCGGATGAACCTGCCCGGCTGGATGGCCAGAAACCAGGGGGCCTTGTGCATGGTCGTCGAGAGCCCGGAAAACTATTACCCCATCGAAGATAGCGTCCGCAGCGGCGTGGCGCGCATGCTGCGACTGCTGGAGATCGGCGAGGAAGTCGGCTATTTCCAAACCATGCCCAACTATCCGTGTGATGTCGTCAGCGGCGGCCGCATGGGAGCGTTAATGCCCTGGGGAGCCGATTACACCCAGCGGCGCCAGTGCCGCCGCGCCATGGCGATGATGATCAATGAAGGAGTCCCCTGGTTCGGGCGGGAAGCGCGGGATGACGGCTGGGTGGCGCGGATCCGCCTGCCCATTGAGGATACCGTCCGGACCTTTCCGCCCGGAATGGTATTCCAGGCGACACTGGATCGCCGGGCCGTGCCCAGGGAAGTGCGTTGGAATGACTGCAAGTTGGCGGAGGACCAATGGACCATCGCCAGCGGAACCGGCGGCTTGATAGTGCGGGCGGAAGTTCCCCAACCGCCGCAACCGGGCCAGAACATCCTATCAATTCTGTACGAGGTCCCCTTTCGCCGACATGTCACGCGCCTGGACTAATCATCCATCCCTATCTTCTCCCCCGGCGAAAGTCTTGTGGAACTGAACACCGGCATCTGTACCCATCCGTGTTCATCTGTGGCTACCTCTTCCCTTCCTATAGCCGCCATTGCGTCTTGGTGGTTAACCCCTCGTCTCCCCGTGCCCTCCAATTTCCTCTCCCTGCAACTGCAAATGGTTCAAACTGCAAGGATGAAGAAGACACGCATCCCGCCCGCTGCGGCCCACTCATCATCATCTGGCCCTGAGCAACAACACCGGCACGCTTATGGCGTGTTGCACCTTGTTGGCTACCTCCCCCAGGAGAATGTCGGCCACCAGCTTGTGGCCGTGCGTCGCCATCGCCACCAGATCACACGAATTCTTGCCCACCCACTTGACTATCTCCTTGACCGGATCGCCGTAGGCTAGGACGGCACTGGCTTCGATGCCGGCGGCGGAAAATTCATCACGCGTGCGATTGAGAACTTCCTGGTCGGAACTAATTTCCTCGCCGGCGGCGTCGGGCCCGTGAACTATGGCCGGAACGCCCGTCGCCACATGCAGGAGCACAACCCGGCTGGCCAGTACTTTGGCGAGTTTCTTAATATGGTCGATGATGACGCGGTCCGTGGCGCTGATTTCCAGGGTCACCAGAATTGTCTTGTACACGGGTTTTCCTCAATTACGGGCCACTCTAAGAACCGACTATCACCTGCCAGGCATCATGCAGGGCATCCGGCAGACCATAGATGTCCATCGCCGTGATTAGAATCGCACTTCCCCACCCCGAAAGCAACAGGAACCATCCATTACGCCACTTTCCCATCCGCCGGCCGGAGGACGTAAAATGCAGCAGCGGAAACATCGCGAACGGCAACTGCAGGCACAGCACCGCCTGCGACAGATTGACCAGCGGCGTGACCTGGGTGTGTGGACGCAAGACGATGATGATGATCGCCGGCAGAACCGCCAGGCTACGGGTAGCCATTCGGCGCACCCAGGGGCGGATGCGCCAGTGCATGAAGCCTTCCATAACCACCTGGCCGGCCAGAGTGCCGGTAATCGTGCTGCTCTGGCCGCTGGCCAGCAAGGCGACGGCAAACAGCGTGCTGGCGGCGACCTTGCCCAACAGTGGCTGCAAGGTCTGGTAGGCGGCGGGAATCCAGTCCGTGGCCTCGCCGAAAGTCACAACCTGGCCGCCGGCCAGGGTCACGCTGTCGCTATAGTGCGGGAAAAACACGATGGCCGCCAGAACCAGAATGGCCGCGTTGACCACGAACGCAATGGAAAGGGCCACGGCCGAATCAATGGTGTTGAAACGGATGGCGTTGCGGAGGGAAGGTTCATCGCGCCGAATCTGCCGGGATTGCACCAGGGCGGAATGCAGGTAAAGATTGTGCGGCATCACCGTGGCGCCGATCATGCCGATGGCCGTAACCAGCATTACCCCGCGCATCTGGCCAAGCGAAGGCGTGAACATGGCCCGGCCCATTTCCAGAAAATCCGGGCGCATCGACGGAAGCACGAAGATTTCCACGCCGTAGCAGACCCCGATGGTAAGCACAAAAACCCCCACCACGGCCTCGATGAGGCGCATGCCCATGCCCTGAAGGGCCAGAAGAAGCAAAACATCGAAGGCCGTGATGATGATGGCCAGGGCCAGCGGGATGCCAAAAAGCATGTTGAGGGCCACGGCGCTGCCCAGGGCCTCCGCCAGATCGGTGGCCCCGATGGCTATCTCCATGAATATCCAGTTGGGCCAGCGCATCCAGCGCGGATACCAGTCGCGCATGCACTGGGCCAGATCCTTGCCTGTGGCAACGCCCAGGCGGGCGGCGATGATCTGCAGGAACAGGGCCATGACGCTCGCCACGCCCACCACCCACAGGAGCTGATACTTGAACTGCGCGCCCCCCTGAAGATCGGTCCCCCAGTTGCCCGGGTCCATATAGCCGACGCTCACCAAGATGGCCGGCCCCATGAACGCCTTCCATTGCCGGAAAAACCCCGCGGCCGCCCTGGGCACGGGCACCGAACCGTGCATGCCCTCGAGGGACAGCGAGTTCCCTTCCGGCGCCGCGGCCACGGCAGTCGCCGGTTGCTGGTCGGCAGCGCACGATGATGGCTGGGAATCATTCATGGCATTTTGAGCAATCAAAATAAGTGTAGGTACGCTTCGAAGAATGGTCAACGGGCATTCTCGAGGATATTGTTTGTTCTATGGCCACCAGCACCGTGGAGAATTACCTCAAGCAGTTGTACCTGGAGCAGTTGCCCTATACCGGCGAACTGGTGCCGATGGGCCGTCTGGCCTCGGTGATGGGAGTCGTGCCCGGCACCGCCACGTCTATGGTCAAGGCCCTGGCCGACGCCGGACTGGTTGTCTACGCTCCGCGCGGTGGCGTAAGGCTCACGGACAGCGGTCAACAACTGGCCCTGCACGTGCTCCGGCGCCACCGCCTCATCGAGTTGTTTTTGGTCAAGGTTCTCGGCCTCGATTGGGCCGAAGTACACGATGAGGCCGAAACCCTGGAACACGCCGTTTCCGACCGGGTCCTGGAACGCATCGACGCCCTGCTGGGCAACCCGGCGGTGGACCCGCACGGCGACCCGATTCCTACCGCCAAGGGACATCTGCCTCCAAACGCCGCTCATAGCCTGGCGGACTGCCCCACAGCCCTGCCGCAGCATATCACCCGTATTCTCAATCAGGACCGCGACTTCCTGCAATTCGTGGAACGCCACGGGTTGATCCCGGGCGCGGCGGTAACCGTCCGCGGACGCGAGGAAGCCTCCAACGCCGTCAATATCGAGGTCGCCGGCGCCAAGACCGTCGCCTTGGGCTCGGCGGCGGCGGCGATGATACTGGTTGAAGGAAAACGCTCCCGCAAAACCGCCCCGAAAGCAAGAAAAGTCCGGCCCTGAGGCAACGAACTGCCCGACAACCGCTCAATGGCCCAACCACTGGAGAATGCAGCCTATGACTACACCTCAACATATCCCCTATGCCACGGCAACTCCCTGGGCTTACCAACAACCCCAACGCGACGTTGATCACCTCAATATGCTGTCTATCTTCCACTTTGTAGTGGCGGGATTCGCTCTCATGGGAACATGCTTCGTGCCTGTGCACTACCTGTTCTTGAAGGCGGCGTTTTCCGCTTTGCCGACAACGCAAACTGCCACCGGCCAGACTTTCTCGCCCGCCAGTTTCCTGTCGATCTTCATCTATTTCTACGTGGGCATCGGCGCGCTTTTCCTTGCCGTCACCGTCCTCAACCTGCTTTCGGGCCTCTGGCTGCGCCGCCAACGCCATCGCGCTTTCTCGTTTGTGGTCGCGGCCATTGACTGTCTTCAGGTGCCCTTCGGCACCGTGCTGGGCGTCTTTACTATCATCGTTCTGGCACGCGAATCCGTCGCCGCCCTGTACGCAACACAACGGCACCATCGCGCCGGTGTACCAAGCTTGGAGGCCCCATGACCCACGCCACGCGCCTGACCATTGCGGCGGCAACCCTGACCAGCCTGCTTCTGTCCGCGACCCTTAACCACGCCCAGCCGTCGCCTGCCACCCGGCCATCTCCCGCCACTCACGGCTGGGGAGCCTTCGGCGGCGCCGTAACCAACATTCAACGCGTGGATTATGTTCTCGGCGCCCTCAGAGTCGCCAAGGATGTTGTCGAGCAGTTTCGTGCCGCAGCCGAACCCATCCGTAAAAAAGTCGATGCCGCCACCGCCAACCAGCGCAACCGGCTCAGGAATCTTCAGGATCAGATGAACGCCATGCGCAAAGACGGTCCGGGAGACGCCGATCCCCTGGAATTCGCCGGGAAATATCTGGACCTCGATGACCAGGTCTACGCGGCTACCCAGGCTATTCAGCAAGCCGCCGAGAGATTTATTCCCGATGCCGAGGCCGTCATCTTCGCCCTGCTCGATGACGACCAGGTCAAGGATTTCAAGAGGCAGCTCGACGCCTCCGAAAAGACGCTGCTCTCCTCCGCCAGAGGACTGGCCGTCCAGCAGTTCCGGGTCTACAAACCGCTCCGCCTCGCGGGAACTTTGCAAGACCAGATGCTGGCGGCGATGACCCCGCTTTTCGAACAATTCTTAAAAGCCCATCCGGAATTCGTGGGCTCCGCGCCGGAAGCCGCGCTGCAGCGCAAACTGATGGCCGCCCAGGCCACCAAGGTTCACGATATCATCGCCGCGGTTCAGGCCGATCAGCAGAAGGTCAAGACCGAATTAAAGAAGGTCAAGCACGACGCCCTCCTGGCCGCCGAAAAACTCCTGTCCGATCAACAACGGGGCGCGCTCAAGCAGGAGCGATCTTCGTACAGCGTAGCCAGCGACGACCAAATTCTCCACGCTATCACCGGCCCCCTGGCCAGAGCCGATCTGACCGATGATCAGCAGCCGAAGGTCACCGCCATGTTGGATGCCGTTCGCCAGACCCTTGCCCAGCAGGACCCATCGGAGCCGGACGATGCGCCACTGCTGCAATTTCAGCAGGACCTTCGGGCATTGCTGACCGATGAACAAAAGACCAAATACGACAAGGCTGGCGGCATCGTGGACTGGGAACGCGACGCCGGCGGACTTTCCCTGAAAACCAGGATGGCTAATTGAGAAAACTTCCAACCATGAAAATTGAACGCTCAACGGCCACCACTCTGACCCTTGCCCGGAGTACCCGGGGCGGGAATGGACCATCGCGGAATCATTGGGTTCTGCGACGGATTCTATGAACTTCGCGAACAATAATCGCACGCCTTCGTCGTTCTCTTAATGTCGGTCGCGCGTGGCCGAAAATATCCTGTTTGTATGAGGTAATGAATTGTGGAAAGTAATGGGTGTTCATGGCGAATATTCAGGTCATATTGCTGATTATGACGGCGACGGCCCTCGCTGGCGCCGCTTCGCCCTCATCCCAGCCCTCCACCACCTTGCCGGTCACCTTCCAGCTTGATGCAACCGCGGAACCCCAAAACCAGATCGACCAGATCGTCTTTGCCCGTCTTAAGCAACTGAGGATCAAGCCCGCTGCGCCATGCTCGGATGCGGTGTTTCTCCGCCGGGTATTTCTCGATGTGCTTGGCATTATTCCCACCGCCCAGGAAACCCGCCAGTTCCTGGCCGACAAGGATCCCGCCAAACGCAGCGCCTTGATCGACCGCCTGCTCAAACGCGATGAATTCGCCGACTATTGGGCCATGAAATGGGACGACCTCCTGCGCGTGAAGGCGGAATTCCCCATCAACCTGTGGCCCAATGCGTCGCAGTCCTATCACCACTGGATCCACTCCTGCCTGCAGCAGGGAATGCCCATGGATCGTTTCGCGCGGGAAATGCTCACCGCCAGCGGCAGCAATTTCCGCGTGCCTGCGGTTAATTTCTACCGCGCTGTCCCCAACAAGGACCCCAAGACCATCGCCATGGCTGTAGCCCTCACCTTTATGGGCGTCCGCGCTGACAAGTGGCCCGCGGACCGCCTCGATGGTTTGGCGGCGTTCTTCGCCCAACTCGGCTACAAATCAACCGGCGAATGGAAGGAAGAGATCGTCTTCTTCGACCCCGCCAAGGCCGCCGCCGCCGCTACCCAGCCCGCCACCAGGCCGGCCTTCCCCGACGGCTCCGACGCCAAGATCAAGAACGGCCAGGACCCCCGCCAGGCTCTGGCTGACTGGCTGCTGGCTCCTGACAACCAATATTTCTCCCGCAACCTGGCCAATCGCGCCTGGTGCTGGCTTATGGGACGCGGCATCATCCATGAGCCGGACGATATTCGCCCCGATAATCCCCCGGCCAATCCCCAACTCCTGGCCTGCCTCCAAGGCGAACTAGTCGCCGGCCATTATGACATAAAGCAGTTATTCCGGCTGATTCTCAATTCCCAAACCTACCAGTTATCCTGCATCCCCGCCGACAAGCCCACGGCATTGCCAAACAGCGCCTCCGGGGCCGAAATGCAGTTCGCATTCTATCCGGTCCGGCGTTTGGAGGCCGAGGTGCTTATCGATGCCATCTGCCAGATCACCGACAGCGTCGAACATTATTCCACCATGGCTCCCGAACCCTACACCTTCCTGCCCGATGGCACCCACGCCATCGCCATTCCCGATGGCAGCATCACCAGCGCCTTCTTGGACATGTTCGGCCGGCCCTCCCGCGACACTGGCATGGAAACCGAACGCAACAACCGCCCCGATGCCGATCAACGCCTGCACCTGCTTAATTCCAGCCATATTCGCAACAAGATCGAAAACGCCCCCTTCCTGACCAGCCTCCCCGTCGGCAAGGGCGTGACCGCCCAGGCCATCGCCGAAATCTACCTGACCATCCTTTCCCGCTATCCGACCGGGCAGGAGACACAGGCGGCCATCCAGTATGCCAACAACCAGGCCACCACGCCCAGGGCCGCGATTTTCGATGTCGCCTGGGCTCTTATCAACAGCGCGGAGTTCTGTCACCGGCACTGAGGAAACCATGAACACCAACCGCCCCTACGATGGACGTCTTTCCCGACGGCAGGTCATGCGCCTCGGTATGGCCGGCGCCGGCGTGATGTTGTCCTGGCGTATGGGCCTCGGCGCCACCAATCTGACGCCCACCGCCCAAGTCTCCGGCTCAACCAAAGGCAACGCCAAATCGGTCATCCAAATCTGGCTCAATGGCGGCCCGCCCCACCTCGACACCTTCGACCCCAAGCCCGAGGCCGGCCGCGACTATTGCGGCCAATTCGACAAGCCCATCGCCACCAATATCGATGGTATCCGCATTTGCGAACTCCTGCCGCTACTGGCCAAACACGCCGACAAGTATTCCCTGATCCGCGGTATGACCCACGGCATCAACGCCCACGAAACCGCCGCTTATATGGAACAAACCGGCCGCCAGCCCGGCGAAGGTCTGGTCTATCCCACCATCGGCGCCGTCGTATCTTTGTTGCGCGGCTACGACGCCGGCTATCACGGGCTTATCCCCCCCTTCGTCGTCCTCACCCAACCCGAGGGAAGATTCTCCGAAACCGGATTCCTCAACTCCAAATACAAGCCGTTCGCCACCGGCGGCGATCCTTCCCAGCCTCGCTTCGCCGTCGAGGGCATCGTCGCCCAGGGCCTCACCGAGGAACGCCAGCAAAACCGCCGTACTCTGCTCCATCAACTCGACTCCCTCAACCACGCCCTGGAGAGCGATGGCCGCCTGAGCAATTGGGACGATGGCGAAAAGGGCGCCTATGACCTCATCCTCGGCGATGGCGGCAAGATTTTCGACCTCTCTTCCGAAAAAGACGAGCTGCGCCAGTCTTACGGCGTCAAGAGCGCCTTCGGCCAATCATGCCTGATGGCCCGGCGCCTGGTTGAACGCGGCGTACCCTACATCTCCATCAACAATGGCGGTTGGGACACCCACAAACAGAACTTCGAAGCCATGCGGCGCAAGCTCCCCGAGGTGGATGCCGGCCTGTCCACGCTGCTGACCGATCTCTCCGATCGCGGCCTGTTGGCCAGTACCGTCATCTGGTGCGGCGGCGAGTTCGGCCGCACCCCGAAGATCCAATGGGAATCCCCCTGGAACGGCGGCCGCGGCCACTGGGGCAACGCCTTCTCTGTTCTTGTGGCCGGCGGCGGCTTTAAAGGCGGCCACGTGGTCGGCGAGACCGATTCCCGGGGCGAAACCGTCAAAAACCGCCCCGTCCACCCCATCGATCTGATCGGCAGCATCTACGAACTGATGGGTTTCGACCTCGATGCCAAGCTACCCCATCCCCAGGGCTTGACGGCACGCCTCCTGCCCGGGCCCGGCGACAATGTGAAATCCGCCGGCAGGCTTAAGGAGATCATGTGAGGGGATTGGTTGTTTGACTCTTTGGCTGGCTAACGGAATTTGTGTGATGTTATGAAGAAACTGTGGCGGCATTTCATCATTGCCATCGGGTTGTCGGCCCTCCTCCCCGCCCTGCTTTCGGCCCAGCAGGTCTCCAAGGACCCGCATGTGGGCTACATCTATCCCGCCGGGGCGCGGCAGGCGACCACCCAGCAGGTCGTGATCGGCGGCGAATTCCTCGATGGCGTTACCGAAGCCATCGTATCGGGCGCCGGCGTACACGCGACGGTTATCGAACACCTTAAACCCATCGCCGCCGGCCAGGCCAACAGGCTCCGGGAAGCCATGCAGGAATTGCGCGACCGCCGCAACGAGGCCATGGGCCGCGGCCCGGCATCCACCCGCTCCGCCACCCACCCCGCGGCAACCTGGACGCCCGAAGACGAGAATCTCCTCGATGAGATCCGCATGAAGCTCTCCAGTTTCGTCCGCAAACCCTCCAGCGCCGCCATCGCCGAAACCGTCATCGCCCAGATCACCGTTGATGCCGATGCCCCACTAGGACGTCACGAACTGCGCCTGGTTACCAACACCGGACTCACCGACCCCATGGGATTCTATGTCGGCCAACTCCCCGAGGTCGCCGAAAAGCCCGCCAAACCAACCAACGATAACACCCATAGCGTTGCCGCCAACCAGATGAACGTAACCCTGCCGGTGCTGATCAACGGCCAGATCATGCCCGGCGGCATCAATCGTTACAAATTCACCGCCACCAAGGGCCAGCATCTCATCGCCGCCGCCAGCGCCCGCGAACTGGTGCCCTACATGGCCGATGCCGTTCCGGGATGGTTCCAAGCCATGTTGACTCTGCGCAACGCATCCGGCCGCGAACTGGCCTGCGATGATGATTCCCGCTTCAGCTCCGATCCAGTTATTCATTGGCGCATCGCCGAGGACGGCCAATACACCATCGAAATCAAGGACGCCCTCTCGCGTGGCCGGGAGGATTTCGTCTATCGCCTGGCCATCGGCGAATTGCCCTTCGTCACGGGCGTCTTCCCGCTGGGCGGGCGGGCGGGCACGAACATCGAGTTGGACATCAACGGCTGGAACCTGCCGATCAAACATCTGGTATGGGACGCCTCCAAAGCCAAGCCAGGCGTTTATCCCCTGGCCATAAAAGGACTTACCTTCCTGCCGACCCGCGTACCCGTGGCCATCGACTCCTTGCCTGAATATCTGGCCCAGGAGCCCAACAGTGACCAAGCTACCGCCCAGTCCGTAACCTTGCCTGCAATCGTCAACGGCCATATCGCCCAGGGTAGCGACGTGCATTTCTTCCGCATCGATGGCAAAGCCGGCCAGGAGTTCGTCGCTGAAGTCATCGCCCGGCGGCTTGACTCCCCGCTTGATTCCGTTCTTCAATTGACCGATGTCGCCGGCAGACAGATCGCCTACAACGATGATTTTGAGGACAAAGGCGCCGGACTCATCACCCATCAGGCCGATTCCTACATTCGCACCACCCTCCCGTCCGACGGAACCTATTTCATAAAACTCTGGGACGTCCAGAACCAAGGCGGCCCCGATTACTCCTACCGCCTTCGCCTCTCCGCGCCGCGTCCTGATTTCGAACTGCGGGCGGTCCCCTCCAGCATCGACTTTCGTAAAGGTTCCAACGCCGAAGTCACCATATATGCCCTGCGCCGCGACGGTTTTACCGGCCCGGTGAACATCGGCCTGACCGCCGGGACCGCGGCCTTCAAACTTTCCGGCGGCCCCATCAAAGCCGACCAGAGCCAGGCCAGATTCACCATAGCCTCCAGCGTCCCCGCCACCCAGCCGGTCCGCATCCAATTCGAAGGCTGGGCCACCATCGACGGACGCGATGTCGTCCACCGGGCCATCCCCGCCGATGACATGATGCAGGCTTTCGCCTACCACCACCTGGTTCCCGCCGACCAACTCATGGCCGAAGTGCTGCCCACGCCCACCCGCCAGCAGATCGCCGGCCCGGTTTCGGCGGCCAGTCTCAAGCGGGCCGCTGAAATCATTGGCAAATACACCGCCGACAAACTCGCCCTCCCTGCCGACAAATCCGACCGTTTCATCGCCGCCTATATCAGCCAGCGCCTGGCCGGCTTCGAGAAGATCCGCGATGCCGCCAAACAGGGTAAATACCAGGAACTCGTCGCCGACATCACCGACACGTCCAAGGCCATGCGCAGCGTGCTCGATGCGCAACTCGCGCGCACCCAGGTCTCCACGGCCATGGAAACGCTCGGCCCCCTCTTCGGCGATTTCGATCGTGAACTTGGCTTTCTACTGGACAGCGGCGTCAGCGAGACCAACATCGCTCGTGCCCTGCCCATTCTCTCCCGCTACGAGCACCAAGCCGATGGCGAAGTCTTCGAAAAACTTCTCAACGGCCTGATGACACCCCCCGACGCCGGCATCAAAGCCCACGACCTGCGCGCCGCCACCATCAAGGATCTGGCCGACATCATCGGTTCAGACCTGGCTAACAAATGGGCCGAGCGACCAGCCTTCGGCCTGCGCGGTAGCGTACGCGGCGGCAAATAAGCATCGAGCACCCCTCACGGACGGGTGTGTCCACTCTTTAAGGCGATGGTCTAAGTTCGACTTTCGCACTTTTTGGCGTCTTCTGGGGGCGTGCGGAAATAAATAAAAGCGAGACTCCCTGACGATGTAACGGGTGTAGTTAGTCCAAAACCGTTGCACCGAGCAAGGAGGCTCGCCATGACTCTTGTACCCTCGTTCATCGATATGTTGCAAGCGCTTGCGCCGGTTATGACCGCGCCCAGCTTCAACAGTTTCCTCACCATTCTGGCCGGCTGGTTCTTCACCAGGCATCACACGGTCACCGGCATGATTCAGGCCGCCAACGCCGTGGATACCAAACATCATTCCTCGTTCCACAGGCTCTTCGCCAACGCCGCCTGGTCGCTGGACGAACTGGGACTGAGCGACACTTCCCTGGTTGTGCAGGAAGAGACCGTGTTTACGATGAGCGGGCGCACTGCGCAGGCTTACACGATTTCGCTACTGTACGGCAACGCCAGGGAAAAACTCGCCTGTCATAAGGACCTGGCAGTGATGAGCGCCTACGGCGCCGACCTGGCAGAAAAGTTTGGCATAAAGTTCAACATCTCAATGTGAATTCCCCGTGCCCTTGCGAGTTCTTGAAAAAGAGGTTGGGAATTATGTGCGTGTGCGCTCGCCGCCCAGATCATGTCTGTGGGCGTTGCCGATCGTCTAGATCTGGTCGCTCATCTCCCACGCGGCCCGGACAGTGGCTTCGTCTGCCAAGCCGATCCGTATCCCCCACAGATTCCCTCTTTCGACGCTTGACACGTCTGAAAACCATGTGATATTGGACCACGACAGCCCCGCGACGGTCCCTAGACATCACAAAGGCGGCAAAATGCGCTACTCAATCTGGCAGAAATCTTTACCGCGCCGTGCCAGCGGCACTTGCCTAGCCAAAAAAGGCCGCCAACCCCTTCTCTCCCCTAACTCACTACCCCGGGGAATAAAATTCCCTATCAGGCGACAGACCGGTTGGATGCTGGCGGCCGCGCTCTTATTGAGCACGGCGCATGTTTCCTTGGCGGCCACCGTGGCGGAATTGAACGCCAAAACCGCGATCAGCGAAGCAGCGGGCATCAAGGCAGGGTATTCCCAGGAAATATTTCCGCCGCCGGCGAATCCCTACATTCCCACGGCCGCGGATCAAACCAACGGAGTGGTTCTTTTCCAACCCCTGCTCACGCAATGGTTTGTCGGACGGGTGCCGTCGCAGGAAGAGGTTCCCGGCACATTGGAGTTGCAAGGCGCGAAAGGGGAAATCGAAGACATCCTGTTGGGAGTGTACGCCACAGAAGCGAAAAATGGGATTTTTTTGCGCGCGAAAACGGAAGCGATAGACAAAGGAATTGAAATTGAAGTTATGCCTCTGGTCATCGTGCCGATTTCGCGGGCGGTGCATCTGGCGGAAACTGGCCTGATGGAACAACTCAAAGGGACCAAGACCTTCTCCAAGGTGGGACTGTGGCTGGCGGACAACGGACCGGTCGACATCAAAAAATGGGAATCGTTCGCATGGGTTCTTCGTGTCAACATCGGAAACAAAGCGCCCAGCGGAACGTTCTCCATCCCGTTGGAATTGACGGAAGGGGAAGGTGGAAAAATTGTAGAACGAAGGACGCTTCAGGTGAAAGTGCTTCCGTTTGAAATCATCGAACCAGCGGATGCCGGCTACACGTTCGGCGTATTCTCTGGGGGCATGCCTTCATCGGAAACTGAGTTCCGCCAGTTGAAGACGCACGGGATCGACAGCATCCAGTGGTTCATGCAACATTGGTGCGGAATCAAATTCAATAACGAAAACGGCAAACTGGTCCTTCATTTCGACGAAATGGACGACGCTTTCGATAAATTTAAAAAATCGGGAATGCGCGGGCCGCTCATCCCCTCCGGGAACGGCTCCAAGGATGGATTTTTCCGGTTCATCTGCAAAGCGATGGGCAAACCGGTTGATGATGAGACCGTAAAAGACGACCCGGAGGTTCAGAACCTTTTCGTCGAGGGCTTCCGACAACTGTTCGACCGCGCCGCCGAGCAGAAATATCCGGAAATTGTGTGGTTGCCCAACGACGAACCAACCCGAACCGTCGACGGCCCAACGCGCATGAATCGGCACCGGCGAACCGTGAAGCTGTTGCGGGAAAATTTTCCAAAAATTCGCATCTATGGTGTGTGCATGGATCGGGTGGAAAACGCCGAGAAGCTGCTGGACTGTGATATTTTGGTTTGTAACGGTGATTTCGACCGTATCGTGCATCTGGGAAAGGAAAAACAAAAATCTGTCTGGTATTATAGAGGGGTTTGCGCGGCGATGGGATACGAAGCAGCACGATTTCAATATGGCGTGGACGCGTTCCGCCATGGCGTAACCGGCCGGTTTTTCTGGTGCTTGAATTACCCGGTCGGCGATCCCTACAACGATTTTGACACCGTGGAAGTTCAAGATCCGAAGAAATCGGCGATGGGCTCGGAATCCTCCGCCATGCCGGCGTGGCCGCCGCTGAAGAAAGGCGGCCCCATGGTGGAATCCATCGCCTTCGAGGGAATGCGGGACGGAGTGAACGACGTCCGCTATGCGCTGACGCTGGAAAAACTGCTCGCGGAGAAAAAAGGCGCAAAGGCGGACCAGATCAATGCGGACTATCGGAGCTTAAAGAAATCGGCGATGGGCCGGGAGAGTTCCGTCCGGGACGTTCGCGAAAAACTCACGGAATGGATCATTCAGATGATGCAGGACTAATTTCTCGCACTGCCCAGATAATTCTATTCCCAGATAGGCGCAAACAAGACGGCATCAGGCTCTGTCTTTTAAACCCATCATGTGAGATCATTGAATTTGAAGATATAGCCTCGAACCAGAGATGCACCTCATGCAGGCCAACGGTAACAGCGACTACAAGAACCAGGTTCTGGCGGCGATCAACATCGTTGAATTGATCGGCCAGACCGTAGCCCTCAAGAAACGCGGTCGCGACTTCGTAGGCCTGTGCCCGTTCCACTCCGAAAAAACGCCGTCATTCAAAGTCGACCCCGCCAAACAGTATTTCTACTGTTTTGGCTGCAAGGCCGCCGGCAATGCCATTGACTTTGTCATCAAACGCGACCGCATCGAATTCATAGATGCCCTGCGGCAACTGGGACAGCAGGCCGGCATCGAGATGCCCCGCTTCGGCATCTCCAAACAAAAGACCGACGAAAAAAATCTGCTTATCGAAGCTCACTCGGCGGCGGCGGCATTCTTCGAAAACTGCCTCAAAGACCCCCAGGCCGGCGCCCCGGCTCGCGAATACCTGGCCAAACGCGGCATTACTCCCCAAACCGCCGCCCGCTTCCGCATTGGCGTCGCCCCAGATAGCTGGGACGCCCTCCTGCGCAGCTCCGTGGCCCGCAAGTTCAGCCCCGAAACCCTGGCCGCCGGGGGACTGGTCAAGATACGCGAAAACGGCTCGGGCTATTACGACACCTTCCGCAACCGTCTCATGTTCCCCATCCGCGACTCCATGGGAAGAATTATCGCCTTCGGCGGCCGCGTCATGCCCGGCTCAACCGATCCCGCCAAATACCTCAACAGCCCCGAAACCCAACTCTTCAACAAAAGCGCCTGCGTATTCGGCATCGACCTGGGGGCACGCCGGATCGTGGAAACCCAGACCGCCGTCATCGTTGAGGGCTATACCGATGTCGTCATGGCCCACCAGTTCGACGTCAGCAACGTGGTTTCCGTGCTGGGCACCGCCATGACCGTCCAACACCTGGGTATTCTGAGGCGTCTAGCCAACAAAATTATTCTCCTGTTCGATCCCGACACCGCCGGCGACCTGGCCGTCGATCGTGTGGTGGAATTGTTCCTGACCCAGCCGGTCGAGATCGCCATCGCCTCGCTGCCCTCGGGGGTGGACCCCGATGAATATCTCCTGGCTCACGGCAAAGAGGCCTTCGCGAAGGTGCTCGCCGAGGCGGTCGATATCCTGGCTTTCAAATGGAAGCAACTCTCTCGCCAGTACGCATCCAAAACCAGAGATATGACCGGGCAGCAAGCCGCAGTGGAGAAATACCTGAAACTTCTGGCCGACGCTCGCGGCAGCGGTCCAGTCGATCCCCTGCGCTGGGGGGCGGCCCTGACCCAGGTAAGCCGCCTCACGGAAATGCCCGTTGATACCCTGAACAGCCGCTTCAAGACCCGCCGGCTAGCCCCCCCGCGAACGGCGGCAGGCGCTGCCAACGCCGGCCCGGCCGATGCCTCGCTTCCCCAAACGTCGTCTTCCCGTCAAAACACCGCCCGCGAGGCCGCCGAGCGGCACCTCCTTGGTTCCCTGCTCATCGACCCCGACCGCTGGGACACCGTGCAGGTGACTGTCCGCTTCGAAGACTTCACCCATCCCTTGCTAAAACGGCTGGCCCAGACTTTTTGGGAACATAAACGCGACGAGGGTGTCGTGGTATTTAAGGAGTTCCTGGGGCTTCTGTCCGAACCGGCCCTGGTGGAATTGGCTATCGAACTGTTCGAGGAAGTCTCGCTTTTGCACGAACGATCGAGTCTGGATGCAACTCTTGATGGCGCAATGGGATATCTGCAACAGCAGCACGATCACGGCGAGGAACAAAAACTTATGGGCCAATTGCGTCGTACCAGCGATGATCGAGACTTGACTACCGGCAATACTTCGCTAGAAGATGCATCATTGGCAACTGCCTTTTTGACGAAACCCGGCACGACGGTGGACACTGAGGGAAACCCGGCCACGGATCGCCAGGCGGCGGAGGGCATCAGTGACGCCCATGTCCAGGCGGAGCAGGAAGCGCCGGTCGAAGCCCAACAGGACCAACAGCACAAGCTGAATCTGTTCAAGGAGTTCGTGAAAAAACACCAGTCCACAGACCTGCGCCGGCTCGGTCCGGTGCGCAGGTCACGTTCCTGATGGCCCCCGATGAGGAGCCAGGGACGTTGGGACTGTGTCATAGCGAGGAATGCAGGTGTTTTTCCCTTTTGGCCTCTCTCTGGAAGCCAGCAGGTGGATTGTTCCACCCGGTCCCAGGATCAAGGCTACAATATGCCTTGTCGCTCATGCGGCGCCGGCGGGAAAATTCATCTGGAGGCGAGTCGCGTGCGCTCCGTTGCAGGGCTCAGGAACATCCCTGAGGTCCTTGGCCGAGCGCCCCGGTTCGCTGCGATTGTGGAATGTACGAAGGTTGTCCAAATGACAATGGAAACGCCATTGATAGGAAGTGGTTCTCAGGAAGAAGTTGATTTGCGCGTCGCCGCGATTGTGGAATTGGGCAAGTCGCGCGGATACCTCACCTACGAGGAACTCAACGAAAAACTTCCCGACGAGGTCGTCTCGCCTGACAAGCTCGATTCCCTGCTCATGATGATCGACGAAATGGGCATCAGGCTCATTGATGAGTCGGACATCGAAGATTTCATCAAGCATCCCAAGGGCAAGAAAGCCGTCAAGGCTCCTGTCGCCGCGGCTGCCGGACCCGGCGCCGCCGATGAGGATGAGGTGGAAATCGACCTCAGCCTCGAAGCCGAGTTGGCCGAGGCCTCCACCAAGCGCATCGACGATCCGGTGCGCATGTACCTCACCCAGATGGGCGAGATCCCCCTGCTCACCCGCGAACAGGAAATCGCCCTGGCCAAAAAAATCGAGATCACCCGCAAGATCTTCCGCTCCAAGGTTCTGGAAAGCGACTACTGCCTCCAGAGCGCCGTGGAAATCCTCCAACAGGTGGACGACGGCGACCTCCCCTTTGACCGCACCATGAAGATCAGCACCGCCGAGGAAAACCCCGACAAAAGCACCATCGGCCAGCGCATCCCCCTGAACCTGGAATCCGTCCGCAAGATGCTCATCCGCAACCGCCAGGACTGGGAAGCGGAGCACGACGGCAAAGTCCGCAAGGATACGGATGAACTCCGCCTGGCCATCCGCCGCCGCCGCCGCCGCAGCGTCAAGCTCCTGGAGGAGCTGTCCCTGCGCACCAGCAAGGTGACGCCCCTGATGAAGAAGCTATCCTCGATCAGCACCAAGATGGTCGAGCTGGAGCAGCGCATCGCCGAGCTCAATGAAGTCAAGGATCCCGGCGAAGACCTGGAGGTCTGCCAGGAAGAACTGGCCGGCCTGGAAGACTTGGTGCTGGAGGATGCCCAGAACCTGCACCGCCGCGTCGTCGCCGTTCGTAAAATTTACAACAAATACGAGGACGCCAAGCGCCGCCTCTCCGGCGGCAACCTGCGTCTGGTCGTCTCCATCGCCAAGAAATACCGCAACCGCGGCCTCTCCTTCCTGGACATCATCCAGGAAGGCAACACCGGTCTGATGCGCGCCGTTGACAAGTACGAGTACCGCCGCGGCTACAAATTCAGCACCTATGCCACGTGGTGGATACGCCAGGCCATAACCAGGGCCATCGCCGATCACGCCCGCACCATCCGCATCCCCGTACACATGATCGAGACCATGAGCAAGCTGCGCAACATCAGCAAAGCTCTCATGCAGGAATTGGGCCGCGAACCCACCATCGAGGAAATCGCCAAGCGGGCCAAGATGAGCGTCGGAGAAACCCGCCGCGTCCTCAAGATCAGCCGCCACCCCATCTCCCTGGACCGCCCAGTCGGCGAGTCCGAGGACAGCTACTTCGGCGACTTCATAGAGGACGAGAAAGCCGACAACCCGGTGGAATCCGCCACCCAGGAGATGCTCAAGGACAAGATCGAGCAGGTGCTCAAGACCCTCACCTACCGCGAGCGCGAGATCATCAAGCTGCGCTACGGCATTGGCGACGGCTACACCTACACCCTGGAGGAAGTCGGACGCATCTTCAAGGTCACCCGCGAGCGCGTGCGCCAGGTCGAAGCCAAGGCCATCCGCAAGCTCCAGCACCCCGTCCGCGCCCGCAAACTGGAAGGCTTTCTCCCCGGCAGCATCGGCCACTCACACGCCTGAGGAATTCCGCATACAGAAAAGTAGCCGTCGCGGAATGCCGCGACGGCTACTTTCTTTGTGCCTAGCAAACCCTTTATAGGCGGCGTCTGGACGCTTCCCCTGGCGCCGCCAATCACTTCACCAGTTCGGCGAGCTTCGCCTGCGCCTCTTTGGCCGTGTCCGTATCGGGAAAGGCGATGACGAGATCGCGCAGCGCCTGGGCCGCCCGATCCTTCAGCCCATTGTCGATATAAAGCTGCGCCATCTTGAATTTGGCTCGGGCCTGTTCCTCGGCGGTCTGGGCCGGCTGCGAAGCCGCCGGAACGCTCGGTGGCGCCGCATGCGGCGCCGGAGCGTCCGTGCTGGCGACAGACGTCTTGGGCGGGGCGGGTTTCTCCGGTGTCTCCGGTTTGGGCGGCGCCACCTCCAGGGAATCAATACGATGCCGCTCCGCATCCGTGTGGAACCTTATCCCCACCGTATCGCCCTTTTGCAGTTTCAGCAGTTTGGCCTTCATGTCGGCCGGAGGTGGAAAATTCAGAGCGAATCCGTCCATCGGCCCCTCCTTGGGTTTGACGGCAACCCAGAAGTCGTTGGAAAACATTACCGTCCCTATAATCTGTCCTTTGCTTGTATATGGCTCCCTCTTGAGGGTCAGGATCGCTCGCGTATCACCATTTTTTGTGTAGGTGAATTGCACGCGGTCGGGGCCGAAGATGCCCTGCGGTTCAAATTTGCCGATCATTGACTTATCGCAACCCGGGTCGAAGATGTATTTGGCCGGGTGGGCCGGATCGTCTTCACCATCAGTCCAGATGGTGATTGAATCCGCCTTGGGCTCCATGACTATGCCCGCACCCTTGATCGTGCTGGCTCCATCACCTGGCTTGTCCGCCGCCGTGACTATGCCGCCAACGATCGTGACTGTCAGTAATACAAAAACTATTCGGGAACAGTTATTCATATATTGATCCTGCAAGACATGGCACAACAGTCACAACTCCTGTCATGCGCACACGGCGACGATGGGTCATACATATTCTTACGCTATTTGATATGATTGCGTTGCCCTGAATTTTACGGCATAAATACGGAAAATATTCATGAAACCATCGATAACTAAAACGATTCTAGCGGGAATTATCGCCGGCATGGTCATAAACGTAACCATGCTCCTGACCTTTAGGGTGCTCGGGTTCGGGTGGAACGGACATGGCATCCTGGTCAATCCCGAATTGCAGAGTCCAAAGGTGATCCGCGTCTGGACAGAGATAAAGCCGCTGCCTCTGGTTGTGGACAAGCCGGCGCCGATCATTGTCGGGTTGGTGATTTTTGGGATCATCCACGCATTTATCTACCGGATGGTGGCCTCGGCCTGGCCTCAGGGTGTTGGCCGCCGTGGAGCGAGAATGGCCATCATGGTATTCCTGCTGGTCTTCGTATACTGGGAGTTCTTTACACCCTTCAACCAACTGGGCGAACCCTTGCCTCTGATCGGGCTGGAACTGGTATTCTGGGCCGCTATCGCCACGGCCGAAGGCTTCTCCATCGCCGCCGTCATGGAAAAGAGGCGCAATTAGTGTGCTCGTCGATGCCGATGCCGCGTCGACCCTGACGACGTGGTCGACCCGGTTGGCTGGGTCGGTTGCGCAGGCTGCATTGGCTGGCTGGACGCCGGGCCAATATTGTAGATGTGCAATTGGTAGGGGGCAAAATTGTCGGTCACCGCGTTGCTCTGCGTCACCAGAGAGCGTGATTCATTCAGCACATTGACAGCCCTGCCCGCCGGCAGACCAGGCATTTCAACAGTCTGGCCGATCAACGCCCTCCTGGACATGTTCAGCACAAAATCATAGTGCTCGCCGTTCAGCGTGCGCGAAGTTCCCTCCAGAAGCTGGGATGAAAAACTCAACTGCAGCGCTGGATCAGGATAGCTGGCGGCACTGTTGAGGATGGGCGCCATCGAGTCGATGAGCGCATCCTGCGTGGTCATCTCGGCGACTACGTTGGCCGGCGTGGCATCATACTGAAACGGGTTGAACGACTGCGGAAAATAGAATATCCCCTGAGCCCCATGGATGATGGCATCCCAGATTTCCCCGCGAAACTGAGCGGGCGTGACGCCGGGCGTACCCGGCGGCGTCCAGGAGAGGTTGGCATCGCTGGTCTCGATGAAGGCGAACTGCGGCTTGTCGCCGCTGAGCCGGGCCAACCGCTGCACCGTCAAGCCTTCGGTCTTGCGGTCTGACGGCGACTGACTGTAGTCAATCCAGTCAGGCCGGTCGTAGCCGGTCACTGGGTACAGATCGCTGCCAACCCAATCGGTGTACTGGAGATACTGATCGTACTGCCTGGTCGGCGTTATGCCGTTGAGCAGATTTCCCCCGATAAATTCGTGAATATCGGCATGCCTGGATCGACGGCCTTCCATTTGGTGTAGTTGGCGGCCAGCACCGATAGACCGACGCCATTGACATCCGGCTCATCGTTGTTCATCCAGGCCAGCAGGCTGGTTTCCTTGATGTCCAGAGCTGGGTTGCCGCGTGGCTGGCGAATCTGGTAGAGCCCCAGGGCATCCACGGCGTTGGACCACTGGTCGATGCTCACCGTCCCTCCTTCCGATTCGTAGTTTACCATGGTATTCACCCCGCGCGCCTTCCAGGTGGCAAACGAATACACCGGCTGGCTCCAGACGCCAATGGGGAAGAAACAGTCCGGCGCCGCCGTCGCGCCGGAAAGGCACAGCCGCTCCTCCATCGTCTGCATTACAACGCCGCATGGCCAAGACCTGATCATATTGATACTCTCCTTTGCCCCCCCAAAAACCTCCACCACACCGGTGCCATCAACGCAGCCTCGCAAGCCCATGCAGCGTACTTCAGACAAGAGACAACCTATACCTCTTATACGATGGATCATGGAAACCCGCCGGAGCCGGCGTGAGGGGCAATACACTGAATCAAGAAATATCCCTATCCACTACGTAGCCCTTGGCCTCTAATTCTTAATCATTAATCGTATTCCCGTCGCCCCTATTCATTTGCTTAACCATCGTGGAGAATGTATTTTACTGACGTTCAGGGCCATTATTATCGGGCCAGAGATGTTTGGTGATGCCGGGCCACCGATGGATAGGCCCGGCGGCCCTCAACCGATAAAGGAGTAGCGCCGTGATTTTTGATTGGCTCTGGGGTTTATTCAGCGTGGACATGGGCATCGACCTGGGAACATGCAACACCCTGGTGTGCGTCAAAGGCGAGGGCATCGTTCTCAATGAACCCAGCGTCGTCGCCGTCAAAAAGGGCACCAACCGCGTGCTGCAAAACGGCAACGCGGTGGGCTTGGTGGCCAAGGAGATGCTGGGTAAGACGCCCCTGTCCATTTCCGCCATACGGCCATTGAAGGACGGGGTCATCAGCGACTTCGACGTTACCGAGGCGATGCTCGGTTATTTCATCCGCCGGGTGCATGGCCGAAGGCATTTCATCGGGCCAAGGGTGGTCATAGCCATCCCCTCGGGGATCACCGCCGTAGAGAAACGGGCGGTTTTGGAAAGCGCCGAGCGAGCCGGGGCGCGGCGCGTGTTTCTGGTGGAGGAGCCCATGGCCGCCGCCATTGGCGCCGGGTTGCCTGTGACCGAACCGACCGCCAGCATGATCGTGGACATCGGCGGCGGCACCACCGAGGTGGCGATCATTTCTCTGGCGGATATAAGCGCCTGCGAATCGGTGCGGGTGGCCGGCGATGATTTCGACGCGGCGATCGTGGAGCACATGAAAAAAACCTACAACATGGCGATCGGCGAGCAGATGGCTGAAAAGATCAAGATCGCCATCGGATCGGCCTCGCCGCAAGGAGACAACGAACCGGTGATGGAAGTTCGCGGGCGGGACATGATAAGCGGGCTGCCACGCAAAACTCAGGTGACCAGCGCCGAGATCCGGGAGTGTTTACAGGAGCCGATCACCCAGATCGTGTCGGCGGTGACGCGGACGCTGGAACGGGCGGAGCCGGAACTGGCGGCGGACCTGGTGGAAAACGGCATCACCATGGCCGGCGGCAGCAGCCTGCTGCGCGGCCTGAGCACAGTAATCAGCCACGCCACCGGGCTGGATGTGAAGGTTGCCGACGATCCGCTGACCTGCGTGGCCCGCGGCACTTCGGTGTATCTGGAGAACCTGGAATTGTGGAAGGACACCATGGAGAGCGATGCCGACGATATCGGCTAGGCCTTGTCCTGAAACTTGGGAAACTTCCGCACGGGCGGACCAAACATATCCGGGTTGTGATCCATGTTCCGACGCGTGCCGTTCAACCTGGTCTTCGCGTTGCTGCTGCTGAGCGCGGGGCTTTGCGCTTTTGTGCTGCCGCAGCCGCTGACCGACCGCGCCCGCGGGAATCTTGACCTGCTTCTGTCCCCTGTGGCCTGGCCGGTGTGGCAAGCGACGATTCGGTTGGCCGCGCCCCGCGGCGTGTTGGCGTCAACCGGGACCAAAGAGGACCGCGACGCGGACCAGTCGCTGGCGAAAATAGAGGAATTGAAGACGGAGAATGCCAGCCTGAAGCGACAAAATGAGGAACTGAACCGCATCAACGCCGAACGTGCCGTCCTGCCGGAGCGGGATCTGTGCCGGGCATTCAGGGTCATGGGCGGCGATGCGGGAACGCGGCGCACCCTGAAACTGGTGGGATCGAGTTTCAATGGCCTGGCGGCCAAGATGCCTGTGCTTTGCCCGCAGGGGTTGGTCGGGCGGATCGAAATCGCCGGTCCAGGAGGGGCCAGCGTGATCTTGGTGACCGACCTGGGTTTCCGGGTAACGGGCCAGTTCTGGCGGCACCGGCGTATTGGTCAGAGCGAAAAATATGAATGGGTCCAGCTCAACGCCCCGCCCATCGTGGCCGCCGGTGACGGCAAGGACTCGCTGACCGTCGAAAACCTGAAAATCGAAGAGGTCAAGGCCGCGGGACTGGCGGTGGGCGACTCGGTGATGCTGGCGGACCGCGACTGGCCCGAGGCCGTGCAGCGGCGCAGACTGGGGGATATCGAACGGATCGTGCCCCTGCAGAACGAACGTTTTGCGCGAATTATGGTCCGCCCGACCGCGGATCTGGCGGGATTGAAAGACGTGCTGGTACTGGTGAATACGCAGCGTACTCCCTGAAGCAAGGCATTTCCCGTTATGCGCTGGTTGGCATACTTAATTCTGGCTTACTTGGTCCTAGGCACGCAGGTGGGCCTGGGGCCGGTCGGCCCGGGTCCCAACTTGATGGTGCTGGCGGCGATCTTCATCGCCATCTACGCCCCGCGCCGCACAGCCCTGATGGGCTGTTTCGGCCTGGGATTGATGCAAGATCTCATGACAGCCTCGCCCTTGGGCCTGTGGGCCATCGCCTATGCCATCGTGGGCCTGCTCGTGATCGGCGTGCGGGACATGGTATATCGCGAACACTTCCTGACCCACGCCGTGCTGGGATTTCTCGGAGCCCTGACCGGCGCCCTCGTGCTGCTGGGGCACGGCCGCCTCTATCAGTCATTGCACCCCGATTGGCACTACAGGGGGCCCCTGGCATGGCCGCTGCTGCGCAGCGCCGGTTACACAGCGCTGCTGGCCCCATTTGTGCTTGGCGGGCTGCGCCGAACCAAACAGTATTTCGGCTTCCGCGTCCCCCGCCGCGGTTCCGTCAGAACCTTGCGTCGCCGTGATATCTGAGCCATACCAAGAACCCAATAGCGATTGTGCCATGTTCGTACGTCGTCTGAAGATACTACTTGGGCTTGCCGTCGCTCTGGCGGCGGTGGTGCTGTGCCGCTGCATCCAGGTACAGGTGTTCCAGCGGGACCGTTGGAACGCCAGCATCGCCGATGCCCAGAAGCACTGGACGCCCATCGAGCCCGTTCGCGGACGGATCCTTGATTACCGCGGGCGGGTTCTGGCCTGCGACGATGCGTCACGCGATGCCGCCATCGCTTACCAGGCCATTGTCCGGGACTCGAAATGGATGAAGGACCAGGCGATAATCCGCCTGCAGCGCCGCGGGGAATACACCGGCGACCGCGAGCATCGCAAGCAGTTGGTGGCAGCGGAAGCAGCCCGCATGTCCGGGTTGATCGAGGCTATGTGGGGCGAACTGTCGAGGGTTTCCGGTTGCGGCATGGATGAAATAGACCAGACCCGCCAGTCTATCATCCAGCGCGTGGAAATGCGCAAACGCCTAGCCTGGTATAATCTGTACCAGCGGGCCGCCGACGAGGCCGCACGGAATCGCCAGCCTTCGCCATGGTACGACTGGCTGCTGGGAGGGAAAAAGGATGATGCTCCAGACCTGGACAGTTTCCGCGTGACGGTGGGCGAGGAAAACGAATCGCATGTATTCCTGCGCGGCATCAGCCCCGAGGTATGCGCCGAGCTGACGCGGAACCTCGACGACTATCCGGGCCTAGAAATCCGTCAGAGCGCCCACCGCCACTACACCGAACCGGGCAACGTCTGCGCCTGCTGCATCCTGGGGCGGCTGTCGGTAGTCACCAGGGAAGACGTAAAAAACGATCCGAACTTCGGCGATCCCCTCCAACGCTACCTGCCCAACGACCTGATCGGCCGCCAGGGAATCGAAAAACTGGCGGAGGAACAACTGCGCGGAAGCAGAGGCCGGCAGGTGCGATCCAGCAACGCCAATCAGCCGGCGGAAACAATCGGGCCGGTCGCCGGCCGGGACGTCAGGCTGACCATCGACATCGAGCTTCAGAACCAGGTACTGGGAATTCTCCAGAAACTCAAAGTGCGCGATGCGGAGACCGGCCGGCTGGTGGAACGCATCGACCTGCACGGCGCCGCGGTGATAATCGACGTACCGACCGGGGAAGTGCGGGCATTGGTATCCAATCCCACGTTTGATCTGAACCGCTGGGACATGGATTATGCCCGGATGGCGACCGATGACATCAATCAGCCGACCTTGAACCGGGCAACCATGGCCCAGCTCGAACCCGGCTCAACGGCTAAAGTGATGATCGGTTCAGCGGCCTTGACCAAGGGCCTTCTGCGGCTTGAGGATACGGTCGAGTGCCGCGGCTACCTGTACGTCAATGGCCAGCGCTACCCGCACGGTCGCTGCTGGATCGCCACCCAGTTCGAAAGCCGGGGACTCAACATCGAACATCATCAGATACCATCGGAAGACCCGCACCCGACGGGATTTTTGAATATCGTGGACGCCCTCCAGCGGAGCTGCAACGTCTTTTTTGAGACCACCGCGGGCCGGATGGGCCTGGACGAGGTGGCGGCGGCGTTTGCGAATTTCGGACTGGGCCATCCAACCGGCATCGGCATCGCCGAGGCCACGGGGCATATACCCGATCCGGCTCGCATTCCCCCGGCGCTGCTGGCGATGTCAACCTGGGCGGCGGGAATTGGCCAGGGGCCGGTGCGGGCCACCCCCATCCAGATGGCCAACGTCGCCGCCACACTCGCCCGCGACGGAATGTGGGTGCGCCCGCACCTGGTGGCCGATGGCCCGCTGGCCGCCGCCGAGCGCCGGAATCTGGGGCTGACAAGGGAGGCCGTCAAAGCGGTCCGGGACGGGATGAAACTGGTGGTAAACAGCCGCGCCGGCACGGGCACGGAATGCCGCTTCGAGACGACCGGCCTCATCGTGGCCGCCAAGACCGGCTCCGCCCAGGCTGGCAAGTTCTCCATTCCTTTGCGCGACGAGCAGGGACGGATACTCCGCAAAGAAGATGGGACCATCGCCCGGCGCGTGTTCGAACCGGGCGAATTGCCCTGGTATCAGGGCGTAGGCGACAACCATCAACACCTGGCCCACGCGTGGTACATCGGTTACGCCCCGGCGGATAACCCGCGTATAGCGTTCGCCGTCATGATCGAGTACGGCGGCAGCGGCGGATTGGTGGCCGGTTCGGTGGCGCGTGACATGCTTGAAGCCTGCATCGAACATGGATACCTTGCCCACGGCAGCAAGACCTCCGGCCAGCGCCAGCCCAAAGAGTAATATGGACAAACCTATTGACCCATCACGCCCCTCCAGCCGGACAGCCGGCCCCGCCCCGGGTGAAACCCCGCGTCAGATCACCCAGCGGGGGCGCCATCGCAGTTGGGCCGAGCCGCGCGTCCGCGCCTGGTGGTTGCTGGCTCTGCTGACCTTGGCGGCTATACTGGTATCGGCGACAGAAACGTCATTGGAATGGTATCGCCAGTGGAAGCTGTTCAATGACGGCCAAGCGGTGTGGGGGCAAATCATTGGCCCCAGCAAAGACACGTCGCCGAGGCAACGGATAACCAAGCCTAATGAACTGATCTTGTTCCGCTATGAATACAACGGCAAGACCTATTTCGAACGGCACACTCCACCGCACCGCAATGATGGTTATTACGAAACCGGCGACAAGCTAACCATCCATGTCGATCCGGCAGACCCGCGGCGATTCACGCCCGAAGCGGAAGTCAGGCCGCTGCTGCCCAATCTCATCGCCACCTTTGTGCTATTGCCTTTTGTAATAGGCCTGGGAACTACGGCCATAGTACTGCGGTGGCGCATACTGAGGCTCTGGGCATCGGGAACGGCTATGGAGGCGGTAGTAACGGCCTGCCGCCAATCCGCCAGTTCGCCGCGTTCACGGCTGTGCATCTGCGCACTGGCAAACCAGGCCAATCCCACCGCCGATGTGGTGCGCTCGGAAAGAATACCCCTCCGGGTGGCGATTCCATATGCCGCGGGAATTCCCGCACCGGGGGACTTGCTGTGGCTCATCGTGGCCCCGCGGTTAACACGCGACGTTCTTGTAGCCAAGCTGTACGAATAGGCCCAATGCCAAAACTGTGGCGCCAACTTGGGATAGCGACCAATTGGCCGGTACTGGTGGCCGTGGCCGTGCTGTCGGCAACCGGAGTCATCACCATCTGGGGTCGTGATGCCGACTTGGGCAAGAAGCAACTCATGTTTCTGGGATTGGGACTGGTGGTGATGGCTTTGCTCCAGGCAACCAGCTACCAGCGCCTGGGCCGGTGGGCCTGGCCATTCTATGGGTTGAGCATGGCCCTGTTGATATACACCGTGGCCCCCGGTGTGCCCCGCAGCGGATTCGGCTCCGTACCAGATCACCACGGCTCCCATGCCTGGATCGACCTGGGAATGCTGCAAATGGAACCGGCTGAACTTATGAAGCTGGCCTTCTGCATGGTGCTGGCTCGCTACCTGCGCTTCCGCTCTAATTATCGCCGCTTCGACGGCCTGCTGGCCCCTTTTGCCCTGGCCCTGGTCCCGCTCATCCTCATTCTCAAGCAGCCGGCCCTGGGCATGGCCCTGCTGTTTATTCCGGCGTTGTATGCCATGCTGTTCACCGCCGGAGCCAGAAAACGGCACCTCCTGACAGTGGTAGTCCTGGGTATCGCCATCATGCCCGCCGCCTGGCTGCTGGGTCATAACGATGAAACCTTCGGCCACGTGCCACTTTTTCTCAAGCCCTATCAATGGGGCCGGGTCAAGGCCATGCTCACCCACGATCCCCAGCGCGATTACCAGACCCGGCAGGCTCTGGCGGCAATGGGCTCGGGGGGCTGGTTCGGCAAGGGATTCGGCAACATGCCCGCCGGCTCGCACGTGCCCGAAGCCCACAACGACATGATCTTCGCCCTGATCGGCGAGCAATTCGGCTTCTTCGGATCGGCAGTGGTGATCGGAGCTTACCTGGCCTTGATGGCGGCGGGACTGGAGATCGCCGCCGGAACCAAGGAACCCTTCGGGCGGCTGGTCGCCGTGGGGGTGGTGGCCATGTTGGCCAGCCAGACGCTGCTGAATCTGGCCGTCTGCACGCGCATGATGCCGGTAACCGGCATCACCCTGCCCTTCGTCAGTTACGGCGGAAGTTCGCTGCTGGCCAGTTTCATGTCCGCCGGTATCCTGCTGAACATCGGCCAAAGCCGCCCGATAGTGCTGCACGAAGACGGATTTGGGGCAACAAGTGAAAGATGAACAAGTGGAATAGTGCATGTACTACAACGGCGCTGGCATCTCCCAGTATCGCTCAACAGCGCGACGCCGCCGACACCGGTAATCCACAACCTGGCGAATCTGCGACTTGGTAAGCTGGGTCCAGTAAATGCGCAGCATGTCCCATTTCAACGACGCGGAAATCTTCCGATCATGGAGAACCAAAGGCTGGCCGCCGTTGAAGCCGAAGGTTCGCAGAGCCGCAAGCTGTGGTTCCACTTGGCCGCCGGCATCGGCTGTGTAAGGAAGTTCCTCGTAGAAGCTGATAGTGCCTTCGCCTACACCCAGACGCCGCAACGCCGCCAGGGAGGCATCGCGGACGATGCGATGATCCAGGTGATTGCCAACGCCCAGGGGCAGATGCCAACGACATTGCCAGAGGTCACATTTGGCGGCGTGCGAGGTAATCGTCGCCTCGATCTCCGTACGCACCATTTCATCAGCCGCGGATGGCTCGGCGGTGGTGACGGATTGGATCGTCTGGCCGCGTAACAGGGCTTCGGGCAAACCCAGTTCCATCAAGGCAACGCCGCACAACCGCGCCAACAGTGATTCCTCGGCGGCGCGAAATCGCTGGATCTCGGACGGGGCCGCAACCCGTGGCAGGCGCCACCACGCCGCACGCGTGAAACAATCCATCAGGACGATGCGGGAAACCGAGCCCACAGTTTTGCGCCCTGCTCCGGCCAGAATCGCCGCGGCGCTCAAAGCGGCATCGTCCGGATGCGGTGAAATAATGAACTCGATCGCCCCACCGTCAACATCCTGTGCCATCTGACCAAGTGGCGACGGCCAGAAGATCAGCAACCCCTGGCGTCGCAGAGAAATCAGCTCGATACCAGAGATGCCCGCCGTTCGACAAATCTGGCGCAGCGTTCGCGTGCCGTCACAGAGACTAAGACCCGCCAACAGTGATGGGGACGCATGATGGACGGCCCCTCCGACCATATCCGGCGTGCGCAGGCCGCCGGCGGCTTGGACCAACTCAACATGAGGGAGCAGGATCGGATACTGACCGCCTTTAGCCACGGCGCGGAGAACATCGGTAAACGAGTGGAATGGGAACATGACGTCTGGTGAGGAATCTTGACCAGTAGCCTCGTATGAATCAACCCCTGGCACGTTGCATTTCTCACCACCAAGCCTAAAGTAAATGCTGGTTCAGGCACAGCCTGACATGTATGGCAAGTCAGGAAAAGCTTCATGGCGATAGCACCACTACCATCACTGTTCCACGCCTTGGCCGAGACCACGCCGGCCGATCCGCGCATCTCCTGGGCGCCGGTGGTTCTGCTCATCGTGATGGGCATCGGCTTTGCCCTGGGCAACCTGGCCCTGTCGGCATGGATCGGACCCAAACGCAGCGGCAAGGGCAAGTCTATGACCTACGAAAGCGGCATGAACCCGGTCAGCGACGCCCACCGGCGTTTCAATGTGCGCTTCTACCTGGTAGCCATGATCTTCCTGGTCTTCGACGTCGAAATCGTCTTCTTCTATCCCTGGGCCACGATCTTTCCGCAGGCCGTCATCGCCCAAAGCTCCGGCGGACAACTCCTGGTGGAAATGTTCGTCTTCGTCGCGATCCTGTTGGTCGCGTATTTCTATGCCTGGGGCAAGGGAGTGTTCCGGTGGGATTAGGCCATTTATTTAGGCCCAAAACTGGAGCCATTGAGCCTTAAACAAAAAGCCTGAGCAACTAAATGAGCGTACCGGCGGTTCAAGATTTTCCAGCCGTGACGGGCACAGAAGCGTCGAGAAAATCGACGCTGAACTGGCATCTTTGGGCGCTGCTGGGGATTACGCTGGCCGCGGGAATTCTGCGGTTTGCCACAATACAACGCCCGCCGGTCTGGGGGGATGAAGGGGCAACATTCTGGCGCTGCTGCGGCACCTACCGGCAAATGCTGGACATTCTTCAAAATGATGGATTTCCGCCTTTACATTACGAATTGTACTGGACTCTGCATAAGCTGCCGCTGGCGGAGGCGGTGATTCGCGGTGGACTGGGGTGCGTACTGGGATTGCTGGTCTTGGCGGGGATATACCTGTGGATGGGCAAGCTCGCCGGACGTGGCGCTCGCGGCAGCATGGGCATCCTTGGCGGAACGGTCGTTTGGGTTGTCACCTGGAGCCTTCTGAGGCATCCGACTACGGCCCACCACCTGCTGCGCTGGGCGTGGCTCATCTGCGTTGCTGGGGCTCTGGCGATCGCTTATCCGCTGGCCCGGGCTTTTCTGCGCCGGCCGGCGGCCTTGGTGGCGGCCGTCATCAGTGGCGCAGGCACCGGCGTAATGCTCTACGGATTGACCCGCGTCGGCCAACTCACGCCGCCGGTGCTGCGCTTCGTGCCGGCCCTGGCCGGCACGCTGATGGTCCCGGCGATGTATTTCCTGGCCAGCCGGATGGTCAAGCGAACGACGTGCCTGGTGGTCGCCATCTTCACGGCTATTTCCGCGTACATGATGGTCTATTCCCACGATGCCAAGATGTACATGCCCCTGTGGCTCCTGGGCACACTGAACGCCGCCTGCCTGATATCGTGGTTGGCGATGTTGCGCCACAAGAACGCTGGACGTCAACAGCGACAGACCCTGGCCATCGCCTGGCTGGCGTGGATCGCGACGGGCGTGGCGGCGGTGGGGTTCCATTCCTCGGGATGGATGGTTCTGGCCGTGGCGCCGATCATATTCTTGAGCTATTGGCGGCTGCATTGGCTGGGGCCCATCCTGCTGGTGATCGGCATGACGGTTCCGGCTGCCGCGTCGCTGGGGCACTACCTCGGCTTCAATCGCTGGGCGGAAAAAATTGAGGAAAGAGGCTGGAGTGATAGCGGGATCGACTGGGTGAAGAAATACAACGAAGGGCGGAGTTCGGCCGATTTGGTGCTGTTCGCGATCACGGCACATCTCTACAGTTGGGAATGGCCGGGACATCAGGACTTTGGTCCGATCAAGCCATGGGTCAATAAGGGCCTCAAGAGCAGCGGAGTCGTGCTGCTGCTCCTGGCGGGACTGGGCGCTATGCCATGGCGGAAGGGAAAGAAGCCTGGCCCCCGCCCCAACTCTCCATGTCCCCCATCCTGGCCAGCCCACGGAGTACCAGGGGCGGGAACAGAGGAGTACCGGTGGAGGGCGAAAGAGGGCATCGCATCGCCACCGCAGCCATGGTGGCGAAGCTCCTTATGGCTGATATCCTGGATGATAATTCCCGGCTATGCCTTCTACTGCTGGTCGGTGCCCCATTTTGCCTCCCCGGTATCATGGCTTAATTGGGTCGCCAGCACATTCCATGGACTGTATCCGGTGAATGCCCGCCTGCACTGGGGAGAGAACCCTGACCTTTCGATCTGGTGGTTCATCGCGCTCCAGGTCGTTGCCTTGGCGGCGGTATGCCACACATGGCCCAAGGTGGCATTCGCGCTGGCAATTTTGCTTGTAAGCCTTCCGGTTATTGCATTTCTCTATTTCTATGCCCGCAGCGGCCTGTCTTTCGGTTTTGTGGCCGGGGGAAAATGGCTGGACTTTATGGCCAGGCCACAGGTACTGGGCCTGCTGGCCGGGATCCTGCCGCCGATGTGCTGGTTCTACTGCGGGAAGAGTTTAGCCAGCCGCATGCGGCGAACGCTGGAGCTTGGCGGCCTCATAGCCATTGTTTGGATGGCGTGTTTTGTCGCATATTGGGCTTGGATGATTTTAAGTTTCCAGCCGCAAGTCGCCAAAATGATCCTGGACGGACACGATAACTTCGACTGGGACGACGCAGTGGCGCACATGCTGGCCACCCACGGCGGCGCCGTCGAACTCCGGCAGCGCTGGGACGGCTTGGTTCAGTCCGCCCGGCGTAACCAGACGACCCTCAATATACATTGGCAGGACCAGGCCACGAACAAAGCCATGGCTGATCATTGGCTGGGACTCATGACAACGACAGGAAAGAAGAACCCCGAAGTTCCGACTGACCAGATCGAGGCGCTCGCCGCCCAAACGCTGGCTGCCGAACATCTGGCCGCTGAAGAAAGGGTGTGGGACGCCAAGTGGGAGAACAAGTGGATGCCGCGTTACCTCGGAGTGTTATGGCCGGCCCTGGCAATAGCCATCTGCAGCCTCTTGCTGCGTCTACCTACGTTCCCGTTGCGATGGGGAGCCGTGGTTTTTTTTCTGGCTCTCAATGGCGTGCAGACCGGGGCGCGACTGTGCGCCGACACCGAACCACCGTGGGACAGAATCGCCATGGATATGCGCGATGGACAACTGGAACTGGCCAACAAGCCCACAAACAGTGCCACTCGCACCTATCTGCTGAACATGGAACAACCGCTGAACGCTCATCCGGGGCACCTGGGCACAAACCATGTAAATGCTCGCTATTATTTTTCGCTCATAAATGGCGCTACCCCCACGCCAAATCAGTTTCGCCCATTCGGCGAGGATTCGGCGACGTTTCATAACGTCTTCAAAATCTGGCTGAACCGCGTCTACTCAACCCGCCAAATCGCCGTCGCGGTCAAGGATGATCCGTCCGTCCGCAAAGTGATCGTCTGGCAGTCATACCCGATTGCCAGGCGTGGCGACGGCCAAACTTCTGCAGCGACGGCCGAAACGCTGAGCAATCAATTAGGCTCCGGATGGAAACTTACCGAGACCCAGGTTTATGCCGGCAGAATGCACTGGATGTGGCAGGAATTGTATACCTGCTACCGGCGCGTATATGTGAGACAATAAATGCATCATCCCAAGCGTTGGAACATCGCACCGCCTCATCCGCTGGCCTCCGACCTGGCATGGAAACTGCGTACCAGCCCACTGCTGGCCCAAGTCCTGCTCAACCGGGGCTTCAGCGAACCGGCCCAATGCCATGAGTTCCTCCGACCCACCTTAATGCTGCTGCACGATCCAGCCCTGTTGCCCAATCTGGAACTGGCTGCCGACCGTATCGCCAAAGCTATCAGAGACAAAGAAAAGATTGTCATCTACGGCGACTACGACGTGGACGGCATCACCGCCACCTCGATCCTCTGGCACGCCATTACCCTGCTGGGCGGAGTGGTCGACTACTACATCCCCCACCGCCTTGAAGAGGGATACGGCCTCAACACTGAGGCCATCGCCCAGATCTGCGATCAAGGCGCAAAGCTGATTGTCACGGTTGACTGCGGCGTGACCGCCATCGAGCCGGCTAGAATCGCCGCCGTTGGCGGCGTGGACCTGATCATCACCGACCATCACGAAACGCATGGAGACCAGAGCCGCACACGAGCTGGCGCGGAAACGCAGCCGGAGTTACCGCCATGCCTTGCCATCGTTCACCCCCGCTTGCCCGGGAGGCAACCGGCCTACCCCAATCCTTACTTGTGCGGCGCCGGAATCGCTTTCAAACTGGCCTGGGGTATCGGCAAATCCGTCAACGGAACGGCTAAGGTCAGCGATGCCTTCCGCGAGTTCCTCCTGGAAGCCACGGCCCTGGCGGGGCTGGGCACCATCGCGGACGTTGTACCGTTGGTCGGGGAAAACCGCGTAATCGCGCATTTTGGCCTGGGCGGACTCAAAGCCTCGAAACTGCTGGGAATAAGAGCCTTGATTGAATCAGCCGGACTGACCGGCCACAAGTTGGACAGCTATGACGTCGGGTTCCGTCTGGGCCCCCGCTTGAACGCTTGCGGCCGGATGGGGCACGCCCGGCTGGCCGTCGAAATGCTCACCCAGGCGTCCGCCCCGAAGGCCGTCGAGATCGCCACCTACTTGGAAACGCAAAACAAACAACGCCAGGCCATCGAGAAGAACATCCTCGAACAGGCCCTGGCCCAGATCAAACAGAACCATTTTGATAGCGATGATTCCCGCGGCTTGGTACTGGCCATGGAAGGCTGGCACGCCGGGGTGATCGGTATCGTCGCCTCGCGGATCGTCGAACGCTACCACCGACCGACGATCCTGGTGGCACTTACCGACGGCCAGGGCCAGGGTAGCGGGCGTTCGATCCCCGGATTCCACCTGACGCACGCCCTGGAAGCTTGCCGCGATCAGCTCGATGGCTTCGGTGGCCACGAAATGGCGGCCGGCGTACGGCTGCGGGCCGACCGTCTGGGCGATTTCCGTGACGCCTTCCTCCGTTATGCCGCCGGCGTGCTCACTGCGGAGCAGATCATTCCGGAGCTGGAACTGGAGGCGGTGGCCGAACTAGCGCAACTCACTGTCCCGCTGGTCCGAGAGATGGAACGCATGGCCCCCTTTGGCAACGGCAATCGGCGGCCGTTGTTGTGTTGCCTGGGCGTGGAGATCGCCGGACCGCCGCGGGCTGTGGGCAAGGGCGAACACCTGCAAATCATGGTGCGCCAGGAAGGTCGCCTGATGAAATGCATCGCTTTCGGCTATGGTGACCGCATCGATGATCTGGTCGCCGGCCGCAAAATTGACCTGGCCGTGGAACCGACTATCAATGAGTACAATGGAAATGTTAATGTAGAGTTGGAAGTGAAGGATGTCAGGGGGTAGGGACACGCGCGTGCGCTCGCAGGTCGTTCCGCGTTTAGCACCTTCGGCCTTCTTTTCCCATTAGCGCAAAAAAGTGTCGGCGGTTGAAGAAGGAGGGGGGGGCCTTCTTCGGGGGATACCACCGACAAAAGAAGTATACCAAGGCGTGACGAAAATGCAAAGGGTTGGCGAAAGTTTTTTTCGACGTCCATCGCGAGGCGGGCAGACGAGTGCCATCAGCCTATAGTATCCGGCATCTGTTACACAAAGAACACTGGCTTCATCAGCCGCCCGAAAAATTGGGCACACCCAAGGCCACAGGGGACGGAGGTTCGCTCAGGTGGCGACAGGCGCGTTCTGGAGTATACTGAACAACATTGGTATGCCAATTTAGCAACGTGATTACATAGGAGATATTTATGGGAGCCCGTGGAGTATGGTTGGGAAATGAAGCTTGGCCAGGGAACAAATCGTGCGGAGACTTCGCCAGGGATGTCTTTCGTCTGGCGGGGGCCAAGACCGACAAGCAAAAAGCCCTGGCCTTTTATGACGGGATGACCCGCTGCATGATGCGCGGACCAAACCTGCACACCCCCGACGGCGCAGGCGGGTACTCCCGTAATTATGATTCCCTGACGCTTTTGACAAGCTGGGGGCACGGGGAATGCACTTTCTGGGGATGGGTGGCCACCGAATGCCTTAATGCCGCTGGACTGAAAACCCGCCGGGTGGTGGTGCATAACCAGGGGCACACCTACTACGAGGTCTGGTACAAGGGAGATGACGGGGTGGAACAGTGGCACGCGTTCGACCCGTTCGGCGGCTGGTATTTCCTCAACGAGCGGGACGAGGTGGCCAGTTGCCAGGAACTGGCGGCCAATCCGCAATTGGCGCAGAATCCCCGGCCCGGCCATCCGCTGCCACTGGGGCACCATCCCGACCGGGCAAACCTGGCGCACCGGCACCGCACCGAGGACCAGATCTTCATCGACCAGCCAATACACAACGAATCCAACAACTGGGATCTTCTCAAGGGCATGGAGGTGACCATGAACTTCATGCCGGCGGTGACAAACAAGGCCCTGTTTCCCGTCTGCTCTCGCCCCGGCGAACCGCCGGTGGCTGTGGAAACCGGCAGTCATTGCGACATCGCCGGACAAAGCCGGCTTGGCAGCCGGCAACATGCGGCGCACCTGCCCTATTGGAAGAACTACATGCGCCCCACCCCAGACAGCGGCGCACTGAACGAGGGTCGCCCGGTGCGCTGGCATGGGGAAGGCGCCCTGCGCTGGAAGCCGCTGCTGCAGGGGGCTGGCGTGACTTGCGAAACGCATTACGCAAAGTTTGAGAATGGCGCCCTGAAACCGGAAGGCCAGCACCTTTTCACGGAGGCGTGGTATCACTTCAAGTTACCCTACCTGATCTCCTATGTTTCGATTGATTACGACGTGGCCGGGGTGGGCGGCGACTGGTGGGGCCTGAGCATCAGTGCCGACAACCGCCGGAGCTGGTGGCCAATGGGCAGCCGGAACTCGCCGGGCTGGGGAATCGTGGAAAACGGCCAGGCGCAATGGCGGGAGGGAAAATCATCGGTGCATGGGCTCAAGGAGTTCTGGCTGCGGATCGACATGGTCAGCCACGCGGCCCAGCCTTCGCTGGCGGTACAGGGTTTTGATGTGACCATCGGGTTCCAGCACAATATGTTCGTGCAGCCGATGCTGTTGCCGGGAACCAACGGGCTTTGGCTCCAAGCCGCCGAGCTTGACGCCGACAGCCGACTGGAAGCCGACTGGATATACCAGACCAACGGCGCCGAAAAACGCGTGCGGCTCCAACGCCCGGTAGCGGGAATGACCCGACAGGCATTGAGCCTGGACGTGGACGGCCCAGACGACATCCTGATGACCGGTCTGCAACTAAGATGTGTATAGGACGTGTTGGCTTCAGCTCGAAACACACATTGAAACCTGTATAAAAAATGGTGGGTCAAAGAAACAGGCTGGCATCGACCCGGAATCGCTCCACAAGTGCCTTGATCTGAGTCTTGGACAGGCCCCGCTCGCCCTTGAAGAACATCGACACCGCCGACTCGCTGCCGGTGATGCGGCCCATTTCGGCTTGTGTCATGCCATTGGCGTCTATGATCGCCCGGAATGCCTGTTGGCCGCCAACCTCTCGTATCCACGACGCCAACCATGAAGAAGCAGTATCGCACGCTGGCAGATCAAGCTCAACCGGGCCATAATGGCGCATCCAATGACCGCCAGCCGCCTGCCCATCAACCTCGATGACCTCCTCGCCCATCGCACGGTGGAAAGCGACCGCATTGAGTACAAGGCTGGCTGGAACCCGGCTCCGACGATACGCACACTGTGTGCATTCGCCAACGACTTCGAGAACTTGGGCGGCGGATACATCGTCATCGGCCTTGCGGCCAAGGACGGCGTGCCAGTGCTGCCACCAGCAGGGGTGCCCCAAGGCCAACTGGATCGCATCCAGCGGGAACTCGTCCAATACTGCAACCTGATCCAGCCGCCGTACTTCCCCAAGGTAAGCATCGAGCAGTACAAGGGGCAGACGCTCGTGGTGTTGTGGGCACCGGGGGGACAGAATCGGGCGTACAAGGCTCCCAAGGAAGTGACGGCCAAGCAGAAGGACTACCGGTATTACATCCGTCGCTACGCCAACACGGTGGAGGCCAAGGACCACGACCTGCCGGAGTTGATGAGCCTCACGGCTACGGTGCCGTTTGACGACCGTATCTGCCACAAGGCCGATCTGGACGACCTAAAGCTTCCGCTGATCCGCTCGTTCCTGAAGGAGGCCAAGAGCGGACTATATGATGCATCGGCCAAGACGCCGCTGGCCGAACTCGGACGGCAGATGAATGTCGTCGATGGCGGGGATGAGTACCTGAAGCCCCGCAATGTGGGCATGATGTTTTTCAACGAGTCCCCAGAACAATTCTTCCCCAGCGCCCAGATCGATGTTGTGATCTTTCCCAAGGGGGAAGAGGGTGACGAGATCATCGAGAACACGTTCCGGGGACCGATCCATCAGCAGATTCGAGACGCTCTGCGTTACATCCGGAACAATGTCATTAAAGAAAAGGTGACAAAAGTGCCGGATCGGGCCGAAGCGGTGCGAGTGGTCAACTATCCCTATACTGCTGTTGAGGAAGCATTGGTCAACGCCATGTACCACCGCAGCTACGAGATGCGGGAGCCAGTCGAAGTGCGTGTGAATCCGGAAGGGATGGTGATCCTGAGCTATCCGGGGCCTGACCCGTCTATCAAGCTCTCGGCCCTCAAGAGCCGGAAGATCATGGCCCGCCGCTATCGCAATCGGCGGATTGGCGAGTTCCTCAAGGAACTCAAGCTGACCGAGGGGCGATGCACAGGCATCCCCAAGATACGGAAGGCATTGCGGGAGAACGGGTCGCCGCCGCCGAAGTTTTCAACGAATGTCCAGCGGACACACTTCATGGTGGAATTTCCGGTGCATCCGGCACTGCGAGAGGCTCATGATGAGGCTCATGTGAAGGCTCATGATGAGGCTCATGTCCAGTGGACCCCAACCCAACGCCATGTGCTGCTGGCGCTCCGAGCCGGGCCGCTGGGCAGCAGAGAGGTCGGAGAGAAGCTTGGGTATAAGGGGAGGAGCGGAAATCTTCTGCGAGCCATCAGGCAACTGCAAGGATACGGTCTGGTCGAGTTTACGATCCCAGCCAGCCCACGCAGCCGTCAGCAGAAGTTTCGACTGACGACAAAGGGCGCAACTGTTGCCGGTGCGCTTTGAGAACCCCGGCACCCGCCATACGACGGCTGCGAGCGCCGACCACCTGCTACGCCGTGAAGGTTATTCTTCAGCCCGTTGCGGCTTGGCTTTGGCGTGGGCCTTCAAAATCTTGACGTTAGCGACTCCATGTAGGGGCGCATGACAGCGGCCACCCGGCACACCTTGGCCGCCCGGTGAAGCTGGCCCATTGTGGCTTTCTTCTTTCGCCAGCAATCCCGCAGTGCCTCGATGGCGACATCAAGGCCAATCTTGTTCCTGTACTTGAAGCAGTCGGCTACGGTCTTGGCGGCGTCGTAGAACCTCACAGGCACGCCTTCAAATCGCCGTTGCTGGATGCCGAAGTTCAGCGCTGCTCCGGAGAATCGCACGATTCGCAGGAGTGGTTGACTCTGTTTCGGTTTACGTGCCTTCTCGTCTATGGCCAGCCAGACCTCGTGGGGAAGCTGGGTGGTAAGCTCGTGAAGCCTCAGTGCCGAGAGCAGGCACACCACGCCCTTCGGCACCCGCTTGCACGCCTCGGCGATAGAATGCGTCTCCGTGAACTCGGCATCTGCCAGTACGTAAAGTCCCCGGCCTATCCGCTGAACTTGACCGCCCAGCTCAAGGAGCCGCAGGTATTGGCGTGGAATTCCGTGCTGCTCAAGATCACGAGGCCGCAGTATGCCTGCCTGTTTCACCAGACCCAGCGTCTTGTTCCAGTAGTCGTTGGACATAGAAGCCTTTACGTTACGTCGGGAGATATTAGCAAGTCCCGACATATTGTAAAGACACAGCCTCGTCTGTAATGACAGAATAATCGCCCACAACTTTGTCATTACAGGGAGAACTACGTCATGACTTCTGTGACTTCGCCTCAGCCCGCAACTCCGCCAGCCTTTCCAGCACCGCCGCAATGTGACCGCACTTTACCATCGCCGAGAAGTGTCCTTCGCAGAAACGGTCCTTGCGGGCGTGCGTGGTCAACAACTTTTTCAGGGTGTCGAGATCGGCTTCGGCCAGCCGTTTCGGCTCCTCGACGTATAGGCTGGCGGTGTCCTGCCACGAGGACCAGTCGAAACTCTCGATAAAACCGTTGTCGTAGAGGTCAGACATCAGGTTGTCGATCTCCGGCGAGTTCTGCTCCATCGGCAGGCTGATCACACCATCCTCGTCTTTCTTGCAGCCGTACCGTGTCGATGGGACGAAGCCGGGCTGCTTTAACAAAGGCAGGTACTTAAGCACCGCATCGATCTGGACATTCGTCGGTGTGTTCTTCGTCATCTTGGCTCCAGTGTGTGCGCCTCACCCAAGAATCACGACTCTTCGGCAGAATTCGTGGGTGAATTCTTTCGTAAACCTGCCTGATTCTATCGCATTGTGGGATGAAGAGAAGGAAGGCAGAAGATAAGTGATAGGTGGGGGAGCGGGGACAACCATCTCGTGCAGCCTGATGCCCACCGGCACGTCGCTATTTGGATTCTCTATCTCATCTCGGCCAGTACCATGCGCTGGTCCAGACTCATGGTCCCTTCAGGTCGAAAAGGGTATTGAAAAGGGTATAGCTCGAAACTTGTTTCTGGGCTTCGCCGACGAAGCAGGCCGTCACCATGATCGTAAATTACGTACTTGACTGGGTTAAACGACAGC
>Ga0316227_1000498_pt1 | contig 55676 bp, 41 predicted proteins | sample TBH18019metaG_FD_206012 | JGI IMG/M metagenome (GOLD analysis project Ga0316227, IMG submission 206012) | Freshwater microbial communities from Trout Bog Lake, Wisconsin, USA - TBH18019 | ecosystem: Environmental > Aquatic > Freshwater > Lake > Hypolimnion/Profundal zone | place: USA: Wisconsin... | reverse complement strand
CCGGGATAAGCGGTAACGGCGAATCCATTGTAAGCGAAATTGCCCACAGCCTGCGATGGATTTCCAGAGACGCCAGTCCCGCTAAAGTTAATCGGGTAAGTGGGAAAGCGGTCGGTCGTCTGATAAGTGATGTAAGTGCATTGATTGATGAGATGAAAGACGCCGCCCGTGACCTGGGCGCCCTGGGGCCCATAGAGTTGAATGTGGGCAAGCTGAATCCCGACATCGCCGCCCGCAATGGAATAATCTGTCGGATTATTCTCTCCACACATCGCAAGGTTAAACAGGCGAAAGAGCCCTTGGTACGAAGAGGCGGCGAAGAACGGCGCGCCCGTACCGGTCACGATCCACGAGTTGGCCAGGCTGATGTTCGATGTTCCCGAGCCCTCCAAATAAAAACCATAGTTGCTGACGTCATCGGTTTGAACGACTCCCACGACCATGGGGCCCCGTCCGTTCTGGGTAATGCAATGCACCGCGATGTTGTCGTTAATGGAGGGATTGATGGCGACCGTCTCGGAACAATCGCCCCACTGGTGAACCGTCGCGTTCGCCAGGGTGCAGACTTCCAGGGTCGAAATATAGGTGCCGCTGCTGTAATTGAGCGTGGATGCGGTATCGTCCAATTGGTCCCAATAACTGGTTTGCGCCTCAGTATCGACGATATATCCGGAGGATCCGTTGCCGACCTTGATGAGGGTGTTGAGCGTCACCCCGTAGATCATGCTGCAATAATGATTCGGGCACGAATAAGTATCGAAGTCGATGCCAATGTAAGTGTTCGGCAAATCGCATCCGATCGCATGAACATTCGCGCCGCGCCCCTGGATGCTGGGGGGATAGGCGACGGGGGTGCCGGTGGTGAATGTGGCTGGGTTTTGGCTCTCGTACGAAAAGTCCACCCCCCGAATGCCGCTGGTGGCGCTCAGGATGACAGCGGGAGGCCCGCCCGTTCCGCCCGCTCCCGCCGTGGGCTGGATCACGCTGGCCTTGCAATGTCCATTCGCGGGATGCTGGCCCGGCAACGTGGCATCGCGCCATGGGCCTGTCGCATGGCGCACTTCATAGACTCCCCGTAGCTCCACGCCTGTCGCCACCGTCAGGCTGGCGGAGGTCTTGTAATGACCGCCGGGAAGATAAACGATGCCGCCGCCGTTGCCCGCCGCGGCTGCGAGTGCGGCCTGGATGGCCGCGGTATCGTCAGTGCTGCCGTCGCCCGCCGCGCCGTAGTCCGTGGCGACGAAAAGATCCTGCTTGGCGGGTTGGCACGCCTGGTAGGCTGTGAAAATGGAGCTCCAGGCGATTCCAGGGTTGATAACCGGGGACGATGCCAGCGTTGCGCCGCTGGAACTAATGAGCAGTCGGGTGGAAGTCCCATTATTGACGATGTTTTGGGACGGCAAAAACGTGCAGCCCGCAAACGCGGTTTTGCACGCGCTTGAGCCAACGATGCATTGGGTGCCTGAGTTGAGCGTGCAGTTCACGATATCCATTAGCCCCTCGTTTTGGATAATCGTGCCATTGATCGTGCAGTCCTGCGCCTGGAACCAGTAAAGCCAGTCATTGATGCCATTGAGCAGCACCGCGGTTCCACCGGTGCCGGTTACGACACAGTTCTCCAGGTGAATATAAAAGCCGTTCAAGGCGGTGTGGGAAATCGCCGTTCCCGCGCTCACCGTGAAGTTGGTCAATTGGAGCCCCTGCTGGCCCGGCATCGCATTGGCCAAAATCCCGGTGTTGCAGTTTTGGATAGTCCCGGAATAGAAGGAAGGCATTGGGGTTGCTCCGGTCACATTTTGCGCCATGTTGACCCCGATGTTGTAGCCGCTGATGTTGACCTGAACGCAGTTGATTCCGTCGATGCGCATGAGCACCATCCCGGAGCCGTTATTGCGCATCCAGGTCGCGTGGGGGCCATTCGAACCCGGCGCATTCGGCAAGTTCGAGGCGGACCAGATCGCCGGGGAAAAGTCGATGTCGGCCATGCTCGCCCAATCGGCTCCGCCATCGACTTGAATGCCCGTCGCCAGGGGGCTGCCATACACTCCCCGCAGGCTGTATTCGTTCCCGTTCAGACAAGCGCCCTGGTAGGAATTGATAAAGACCACATTTTCCAAAACCGTATTGCCGCCAAAACCAACCCCGTTGGTGCCGGTGCTGGCAAGATTGACCGTGAAGGGATAAGGAACAATGCTCGAAGGATTTTGATTCGGATACCAGAAATTGATTCCGATCAGCGCATTGCACCCATAGCTGACATCGATGAAAGCGGGCGTCGCCGTTGAACCGGTGGTGTAAATCGCAAAAGTGGTGCCCACCGCCCCGCTGGTTCCAGTGGTCCAGTTCTTCCAATCACCGTGCAAGGTCACCCCTTCCGGGACGCTTAAGTTCCCGTAAAAAGCATACATTGCGGCGGGAACGTAAAGTACGCCCCCCGCGCGAATGCCGGCGTGATAGACAAAATTGATCGCATTTTGAAACGCAGCCGTATCGTCGGTGACACCGTCGCCCTTTGCGCCAAACTGTTGCGGAGTCACCGCCGCCACAACCCTTTCCGTGGAGTTCAGCGTCGGCACATAGACCTTGGGAATCCATTTACTGGAGATTCGCAACCCGTTAACGATCGCGTAGGGATTGCCGTTGTTGATGCCGGAACCTTTGATCGAAATGCGGCCGGTGGTATCGGATTGCACGGCCATGAGGAGCGAGAACCGGCCGTCGGCGTCGGAGTTGGTTGTGAATGTCGCACCGGCCGTGTAGGCGATGGAACCGCTGGTTGCCGCGGAACCGGTGGTCATGTCCGTGAAAGTCATGCTGCCGTTGTAGCTGTTGTCGTAAGCGTACAGTTCCACCAGAAACCAGGTGGAGGGCTGCATCCCCGACAGCGTCAGCCACATGGAGGCTCCGCCTGTGACGTTGAACCCGCCGAACGACTGATACAACGGCCCTTCCGTGAAACCGCCGCTTCCGCTGACCGTGACGGCGTTCCGGGTCCGAGTGAGTTGGGCCTGCGTATTGGCGCCGGAACTGGTTCCACCGGTCACGTTGACGGAAAGCGTGCCGTTGGAGGCCACAGTGGTATCCACGCCGCTCAAGGTTCCGCTGACCGCGGCGGTGGTTCCCGGAAATCCCACGCTGTACCAACTGCCGCCCTGGAGCGGCGCGGTGCCGCTGCTTGGGACGAACTGAACCCGGACATCCGCCTGCGCCGACCGGGCCGTCATGAACACGATAGCAGCGAGGAAGGCCGCAAAGAAAAACGGGAGCCGGGGCGGTCGGGATCTGATGTTCATATTAACGGGTGGATTGGGATTCAGCGGGAGGCCTTGGGGGGGTGGTTGTGAGATGCCTCCATCAGGCCCGTTCGATGTTCAGCGCGGAAAACCGGAGTTCGCGAGCAGAAAACAAGGCCAGTTTTGGACTGTTGTAAGGCTTTGTCAAGACTTGCATCGTCGTAACATCGTATGATTTTTTGACAGACGCGCCCTCGCGTGTTGGCGTCGGCGCCCTCGCCGACGCGAACTTTTGCTTCATCGAAACCACGGATTTCACGGATTGGCACGAATGAAACCTATCCGTGCTCATTCGTGTAATCCGTGGTTAATTTGTAGGTAATGGAAAGAGTCCTGTCTTTCGAGACCGGCGCCCTTACTGCCTCGCAAACGCCAGGCGCAGTCCCAGCGACGCCAGCACCGCGGCGGTGAGAAGCCCCATGCGCCGGGCGATGGTTGGGTTTCTCGCAAGCGCCTGGCCGATGCCGCCTGACAGGTATCCAATAAGACTGAACACCACAACCCCCTGCGCCATGAAGATTGCGCCGAGAAGCAGCATCTGCCCGGCGATTGCGCCTTCCGTTTTGCTGACGAACTGCGGCAGGAACGCCAGAAAGAAAAGCGCCACCTTCGGGTTGATGACGTTCATGAGGAATCCGCGCCGGAACAACGCCCACGAACGCTCAGCCTCGATCGCGCGTCCGGAGGCAAGCGGTCCGTTTTCCTTCACCGCTTTCCACGCCAGAAACAGCAGATAGGCGGCCCCGGCGTACTTGAGCAGGGCAAACGCGGTTGCCGAGGAATAAAGCAGCGCCGAGATGCCCAAGGCCGCGGCGGTGGTGTGAACGCTGACCCCGCCACACATGCCCAGCGCAACGAGAATGGCCGCGCGTCTGCCGCGAGCGATGCCTTGCGCGATGACGAACATGTTGTCAGGACCCGGCGATATGGTAAGGGCCGCCGATGCGCCGAGAAAACAGAGGAGGGTTTGGGTGGAGATCATATTGCGAAAACAGCGCGCAGACGAATGAGCAAAAGGGACCGAAGGGACGTAACAGACCAAAGGGACAAAGGGGATGGCCCGCGCGCAGTTCTCGTCATGCGGGGCGGGCGTCGGCCGACGATGACTCGGCCCGCTCGTATAGCTCCACACCGCTGAGCACGTTCACTCGCGCCTGGCGCAACGCTTCGATTCCCTTGTCCATCTCGGTAAATCGGAAAATCATCACGGCTTTGCCGCCGGTGCGCACGGTGAAGGCGTACATGTATTCGATGTTTGCGCCGGGTTCGTGCTCCAGAATCTCCAGCAGCCGGCGCAAACCGCCCGGACGGTCGTCCACCTCAATGGCCACCACCTCGGTGACTTTGACAATCATCCCGTTCTGTTCCAGAATCGCTTTCGCCTTTTCCCAGTCGCGCACGATCAGGCGCAGGATGCCGAAGCGCTCGGTGTCGGCGAGGGTCAGCGTGAGAATGTTAATGCCGGCGTCGGCGAGGCAGGCGCACGGATGGGTCAGGCTGCCGGGGCGGTTTTCGATGAAGACGGAGAGCTGATGAATTTTCATGGCTTAAGTGCGTCGAGCTTGCGCAGGTCGAGGACGCGTTTGGCTTTGCCTTCGCTGCGCTGAAGGGTTTGCGGTTCGACAAGACTAATGCGGGCGCGCACGCCGGTGGTGCTCTCGACGGCCTTGCCCAGGCGCGCTTCGATGCGTTCCAGTTCGCCCACGCGATCGCTGAAGACGTCTGCGGTCACCTCGATGCGGATCTCCATCTCGTCCATCTCGCGTTCGCGCCGCAGGACAATCTGGTAATGCGGCAGCGTCTTTTCCACCTTGAGCAGCGCGGCCTCGATTTGCGAGGGGAACACGTTGACGCCGCGCACAATAAGCATGTCGTCGCTGCGCCGGGAGATACGCTCGATACGGCGGAGCGTGCGCCCGCAGCCGCACGGACCGGGGATGGCGCGGGTGATGTCGTGCGTGCGATAGCGGATCATCGGCATGGCCTGTTTGCTCAGCGTGGTGAGCACCAACTCGCCTTCTTCGCCGTCGGGCATCGGATCGCCCGTCCGCGGGTCGAGAATCTCGAACAGGAAATGGTCTTCGAAGATGTGCGGCCCCTGCTGGCAGAGACATTCGGAGCCGACGCCCGGTCCGATGATTTCCGACAGCCCGTAAATGTCGATGGCGCGAATGTTCGTCTCGCGCTGGATGAAACAGCGCATCTCTTCAGTCCACGGTTCCGCGCCGAAGATACCGACGCGCAACGGGAGATCCTTCAGTTTGACGCCCATGGAAGCGCCGTGCTCGATAAGATGGATGAAGTAGCTCGGCGTGCAGCAGATGGCCGTCGCGCCAAAATCGCGCATTACCAGGATCTGGCGTTCGCTATTGCCGCCGGAGATTGGGATGACCGTCGCGCCAAGCGCTTCGGCGCCGTAATGGAGACCGAGCCCGCCGGTGAACAAGCCGTACCCGTAGGCGTTCTGGATGATGTCCCCGCGATGAAGACCGGCGGCGGCCAGGGCGCGCAGGATAACGTTCTTCCACGTCTCCATGTCCTGAAGCGTGTAGCCGACGACAATCGGTTTCCCGGTCGTGCCGCTGGAGGCGTGCAGGCGAACGACATCGCTCATCGGGCTGGCGAAAAGCCCGTAGGGGTAGGTATCGCGCAGGTCGGTCTTTTCGGTAAACGGCAATCGGCGGATGTCGTCGAGCGTCCGCAAGTCTTCGGGTTTGACCCCGCGCGCATCCATCCGCTCGCGCAGCAGGGCGACGTTGTGGTAAACGCGCCCCACGGTGGCTTGCAATCGCTGCAACTGGAGCGCGCGAAGCTGCCCCTCGGGCAGGTAGTCGAGCGCCGTGTCGGGATGAAAAGTGCCGTTAAGATCGTTCCACTGAAAGGACATGTTGGAGGGAGGTTAGGTTATATTCGAAGACTCTGGCATTCCCAATCTGGAGATTGGGAACGAGCGTAAACGCGATAGCGGCACATCGGACGTGCGATGGACGACACGCGTTCGAGGGCGGGGCGCGAAGCGCTTTGGAGTGCGCGCGGCCCTCCGCCGCTTTGGGAGTGCGCTTCTTTCGCTCAACAACGCTGTTCTTTATGGAAAGGGCTTGGAAACAGAGTTCTGGTGAGTTAGACAGCGGGTGGCATTCCCCGTGCGTCACCCCAAAGCGGCGGGGGGCCGCCGCACTCCAAAGCGCTTCGCGCAGGCTTCCCACGCTCACGTTGGCGGAGCGCCTCATAGCAAGAAAGGGCGGAAGTTGCCTGCGTGTATCCATTACTTCATCCCGCGTCCCAGTTGAAACGCGGCGAGGTTGGATGCGTGCAGTTTTTCTGGAAAACCCTTCGCGAGGGCTGCACACCAAGCTTCTTCCGGAACGACAAGCCAGCGGCTAAGCACGCCCAGCAATGCCACGTTCAACGCGCGTTTGTTTTCCAGGCCCGGCAAATCGTCGGGGGCGATCATCCGGCCCGCGGGCCGCAGCTCGCCGCGATGCACATCCGCCCATTCGGGAGCCAGCGTTACCAGGTAATCGATCTCGCCCGGCGGGATGATCGGACTGAGCACGCGCCCGCCAAACCGGATGTCGCTGGCGACCGACCCGCCGCGTTGCGACATGCCGTGGACCTCGGCCTTTTTCACGTCGTACCCCGCGGCGAACACCGCTTCAGCCAGCACGTAGGAAGCGCTCAGCACGCCCATCCCGCCCAGCCCGGCGATCTTGATATTGACTACGGAATCGTTCATGGAATGCAGTCGCACTTTGGCTCGGCTGGCGGCAGCGTCACCTCGATCGCCTTCTCGTATGCCCGAATCTTGGCCGATGCGAGAATGCACGGCTGGCGGGTGACGAACACCGCCAGGTCTTCCGAGCCGAGCGCGCGCTTGAGTTCCTCCTCGAAACGGTCCAGTTCGCGCAGCGAATTGAAAACCTGGACGTTGGGAATTCCCGCCGCGCGCGCCAGCGCCTCCGGCAGCACCTTGCCCGCGCGGGAATGATCGAGCGACCGGCCGGTGCCGGGATGTTCCTGAAGCCCGGTCATTGCCGTCGTGCCGTTATCGAGAATCACCACGACATGGCCCGTTTTTGGCGGATTGTAGGCCATCTCGATCACGCCTGTGACACCACTGTGCAGGAACGTGCTGTCCCCGATCACGCTGACAACGCGGCGCGCCTCTTCCACCGGCAGGGTGTGGCGCATCCCAAGCCCGACGCCAATGCTTGCCCCCATGCAAATCTGCGTGTCCATCGCCAGCAACGGCGGCAGGGCCGCCAGCGTGTAGCAACCGATGTCGCCGGCGACAATGCAATCGAGTTGCTTGAGCACCCCGAACACCGTGCGATGCGGGCACCCCTCGCAGAGTTGCGGCGGCTTTCCGCGGGGCGGCACGGTTTCCGGTTCCGGCTCGCCGGCAAGCTGACGGCGCACGCGAGCAACGTCGAGTTCGCCAAAGCGAAAACTCTCAGGGCGTTCGGGCAGCGGGATGCCGGCGGCGCGCAGAGCGTCGTTCAGATACGGATCGCCTTCCTCCACCACCGCGCAACGCTCGTGCAGCGCCGCAAAGCGACGGATCGTCTCCATCGGCAGCGGGTGCGTCATGCCAAGCTTCAGGACGGCGGTTTCGGGCGCAGCTTCCATCGTATGCATGGCCGCCACCCCGGAAGCCACCGCCCCCGGCCCGTTTGCTTCGCCAATAATCCGGTTCGGGCCCTCCGCCACATTCCATCGCTCGATCTCCGCCAACTTCCGCCGCAACCGCCGGTGCGCTGGCCGGGCGTGTGCCGGGACCATCACTCGCTCGGCTGGATTCCGCGGAAAACCGGGCGCCGGCGCCGGGGTGAATTTACCGTGCGGTTGCACGGTGGAGTGCGAATGACAGACGCGCGTGGTCAACCGCAGGATCACGGGAATCTTCCAGCGCTCGGAAATTTCGAACGCGAGGCCGGTGAAATCGTACGCCTCTTGCGAATCCGCCGGCTCCAGCATCGGCACGCCGGCAGCGACGGCGTAGCGCCGTGTGTCCTGTTCGTTCTGGCTGGAGGCCATGCCGGGATCGTCCGCGCAGGCCAGCACGTAGCCGCCCAGGACCCCGGAGTAAGCAATGGTGAACAACACGTCCGCCGCGACATTCAGCCCAACGTGCTTCATCGTCACCAGCGTGCGCCCGTTCGCAAACGCAACGCCGAGGGCGACTTCCGCGGCGACCTTCTCATTGGGCGCCCACTGCGCCTTTCCGCCAAACTCGGAAAACGTCTCCAAAATCTCTGTCGACGGCGTGCCGGGGTACCCCGCGCCCAAAACCACCCCGCTGTGCAGCGCCGCCAGCGCCACCGCTTCGTTGCCGCTTAGCAGCGCGCAACCCTGGCTGTTCAACTCAACAGGCTTTTTCTGAGACATCGCGTCAGAACTTTGTCACTAAATCGACACAGATCAATTGCACACTGTTTGCGTCGGCAATTCCCGAGCCGCCGGTCGCCTGGCCGCCCTTCAAGTCTTTTCGAAGGTTGTTCGCAAGGAACCACGTCACCTGGAAAACGGAGAAATCCGTAACGTTATAGGCCAGCGAGAGCTTCGGTCCCTTCACATTGAGCCGGCTCAGCCCGTAATCCGAGCAGTTGATGTTCGGATCGACCGAAGCGATTCCGACCTCCCGGTAACTGGCAAAGAACGACAGATCCCCTGCCCTGGCGTTTTGCCCGAACAGAAAACCGATCTGCCAACCGAAGTCGTCCTTCGTGGTGTGAGTGGAACTCGCAAAAGTGGCGCTCTCGCCGTCTTTGGTCACTGTTTGCAATTTCCCATTGAGCTGGTAGATGTCCCGGTCGCGCTTGGCGCCCTTGGTGTTGTAACTGAAATCCCAGAAAAACTTGGTGCTGAGCCCTCCGAGCTTGAAGGCGAGATCGCCCGGCACTTCAACGATCGACAAATCGGCCGTTTCGTCCACGCCCAGCGGCAGGCCGTCGTTCAATTTTGAAAAGGCGTCGATGTCGTAAGCAGTGTTGACCTGCGCTGACGTCCACCACAGGTAGGCCGGCGCAACGGTGAGCTTGGTGTTCTTGTCGAAGCGGTAGCTCAGCATCGCCTGTTCTTCAAACAACCATGCGTCCGTGTTCATGTGGCTCGGCGCGGATTCCAGATTGTCCGCGTAGCAGAACTGGCCCGCTGTCAGCGTGAACTCCCACGGGCTGGCCGGAGCATCCTTGCCGGTGTCGGCGGGGAAAAGCTTGTGCAACTTCACCTGCTCGCTGAAGCCATCGGGGTTGATGTTCGGATCCCAGACCATGTCCGTAGCGTAAAGCGGGTTGGGCTGCTTGCCGGCGACTACCGTCAGCGCACCGTCCGAACTCTTCCACCCAACGTAAGCGCGGCTGATGTAGATGTCGTAGTTTGGAAATGCGCCGTCGAAGCTCTGCGAACCGGTGTCCGGGGTTTTGGCCGTGACAAGCTGGACGCCGCCGAACCAGTTGTCCGTCAACTGGAAATCCGCTCCAACCCGCAAACGGAACCGGAAGCGCGTGCTCTGGTTGGTGTGTGGGTCATTGTTCTTGGCGAATGGGTCGAACTGCGGGTCCAGCCGGTAGTATTCGTAGCGCATGCGCAGATCGCCGTAGAGGGTCAACTCCTTCACCGAAGAGCCGAGCTTGACCTTGCCGGAGTCACTGTTCTCGCGAACGAGATCCGCGCGAATCTTGTCCGCTTCCCGGGCAGTCAGAATCTTTTTTTGGACGAGCACGTTCACGAGGGCGTCGCAGTCTTGACCGGAAACGGTCCTGATGCACGGAACAACGGCAATGGCAATGGCGACGGCAACGAGACGGGATGTAATGCTGATTGATTTCACAGAATAAGAGCGCGGCAGCGCGATTTTTGGCGCCGGCATCGGGCTTCACCTAAAGCCCGATGCTTTCCGCAAACGATTAGGAAAATCCATTATGGCGGGGGTCGTCAATTCCTTTATTAGATCTCCGGTGAATTCCCTAATCTTTAGCGATAAGGAAGAAATGCGCTCGGAGGGTAAAAAAGTGTCAAAGCCGCCAGTTCCTGGCAGCGCGGGCGTCTCGCTCAACACTGTTCGGGTAAGCAGCGGCTTCGAAAATGGGTGAGGCTTTGGCGGTCGCGCCAGCGTCGTGGAGTGCGGCAGTCCTGTGCCGCCTTCGCAGGCCGACCGATTCGGATGCCCACTGGAAACGCCGTTCGTCACGAAAGGCTCCGGCGAATCTCTTCCGCGAAGAAGTGCGATGGAATGTCGCGGGTGCAGTTCTGAAAGGCGCCAATCGTGACGACGCTTCATCCCAAGGCGGCACAGGACTGCCGCACTCCACGACGCTGGCGCGTTCCTCTGAGCTCCCAACGCAATCCCGTGCGATCGCTTTCTTCTCAAAAGCTTGGGGTGAATTCCTGAGGTTTGTACCCAGCTCACCAGAAATCTTTCTCAAAAACTGCTCACGGTGCAACTGGAGGGCGGTGTATAAACGTTTCTTCTCACGCTAACTGTTTCTATGAGCAAACGTTCTTCTCAGCGCATCCAACCGGCCAGCGAGGCAATCGAGTCCCATCTGGTCGAAAATCGCGTCTTCAAACCCGCCGGAGATTTCTCCAAATCCGCCCGCATCCAAAGCATGGCCGAGTACCAGGCGAAGTGGAAACACTCCGTTCAGCACCCGGAATTGTTCTGGGCGGCGGAAGCCTCCGAACTGCACTGGCAGGAACGGTGGACGAAAGTCCTGCATTGGAACGAGCCGTTTGCCGAATGGTTTGTCGGTGGAAAGATCAACGTGAGCGAGAATTGCATCGACCGCCACATCGCCGGACCGCGCCGCAACAAGGCCGCCATTATCTTCGAGGGCGAACCCGGCGAAAAACGAATCATCACCTACCAGCAGCTTCACCGGGAGGTGTGCCGGTTCGCCAATGTCTTGAAGCGAAACAAGATCGGCAAAGGCGACCGCGTGCTCATTTACATGCCGATGATACCGGAAGCCGCGGTGGCGATGCTCGCGTGCTCGCGCATCGGCGCGGTGCATACGGTCGTCTTTGGCGGCTTCAGCGCGGAGGCGATCAAAGACCGCCTGGAGGATTCCGGAGCCATCGCGGTCGTCACCGCCGACGGCGGTTACCGGCGAGGGGCGGTTATCCCGCTCAAGCACACGGTTGACGCGGCGCTCAAGGAGGGGGCGCACCAGGTGAAGCGGGTGATCGTTTTCCGGCGCGCCAACAACGACATCCACATTGAAGAGGGCCGGGATGTCTGGTGGCACCGCGAAATGGAATACGTGGACGCGAAATGCCCGGCGGTGGGGCTGGACTCCGAACACCCGCTCTTCATCCTGTACACGAGCGGTTCGACCGGGAAACCCAAGGGCATCCTGCACACCACCGGCGGTTACCTGACGGGCGTCTACACGACCACCAAGTACGTCTTCGACATCCGAGAAGACGACATCTTCTGGTGTACCGCCGACGTGGGCTGGATCACCGGTCACAGCTATGCCGTTTACGGAGCGCTGTCCAACGGAGCGACGACGGTCATGTACGAAGGCGCGCCCAACTGGCCGGAAAACGACCGGTTCTGGCACATCGTCGAAGAATACGCCGTCTCGATTCTCTACACCGCGCCGACCGCGATTCGTTCGTTCATCAAATGGGGCGACGAATGGCCCAACAAACACGACTTGAGCTCGCTGCGGTTGCTCGGCAGCGTGGGCGAGCCGATCAACCCGGAGGCGTGGATGTGGTATCACCGCGTCATCGGGGGCGGGCGCTGTCCGATCGTGGACACCTGGTGGCAGACCGAGACGGGCGCGATCCTGATCAGCCCAATTCCGGGGGCGACTCCCACCAAGCCGGGCACCGCCACGCTGCCGTTCTTCGGAATCGATGCCGCGGTCGTGGACGACGAAGGCAACGAAGTGCCGCCCAACAGCGGTGGAAAGCTGGTGATCCGCAAACCGTGGCCTTCGATGCTGCGCACCATTCATGGGGACAAGAAGCGCTATGTGAAGACCTACTGGAACCAGGTGCCAAATGTTTACACGGCCGGCGACGGCGCGCGCAGGGACAAGGACGGCTATTTCTGGATCGTAGGGCGCATCGACGACGTTCTCAACGTGGCGGGTCATCGCCTTGGCACGTCTGAAATCGAAAGTGCGCTGGTGAGCCACCCCTCCGTTGCCGAAGCGGCGGCGGTCGGACGTCCCGATGAAATCAAGGGGCAGGCCGTGGTGGCTTTCGTCACGGTCAAGGGCGGGGTCCGGCCCGACCGCCATCTCAAGGAGGAACTGCGCAAGCACGTCGGCGAAGCGATCGGTGCGATTGCCAAACCCGACGAGATCCGTTTCGCCGAAGCGCTCCCCAAGACGCGCTCCGGCAAAATCATGCGCCGCCTGCTCAAGGAGATTGCGGGAGGCAACGGCGTCAGCGGGGATACAACGACGCTGGAAGACTTCAGTATCCTGGCGAAGCTGGCCAAGCGGGACGAGGAATGATTCTCCCAACTGTAAGGCATCGACCGACACGCACATCCGCCGCCGTCCTACATCCTCGTCTTGGAAGCCGGCTGCCCCGGCTCATTTCCTGCTTCCAGTTGACCATCGGAGAAACCCTCCGCCGAACGACGCTTTCCGAGCCCGCCAATGGGTGCGACGAGCGCCGTTTTTTCCAAACACGATCAAAAAATAATCTATGAAAAAAATCATGTCCCCTCCCCTTGGGCAAGCCTTTGGCCTGGCCTTGGGGCTATTCCTGACAGGCGTCGCCGTAGCACAAGCGGCACGGTACGAATGGGTCAACCTCGTTTCCGATATTCCCGGCGTCGCCCATTACACCGATGCCAATTTACGAAATCCGTGGGGGCTCGCCTCCCGACCAGAGGGCGACCTCTGGGTTGCCGACAATGACACCGGCGTCAGCACAGTTTATGACAGGGCAGGTCATTCCAACCCGGTGCATGCCCCCCTGGTCGTGACCGTCCCGCCGTCGGTCTCGAGCACCAATACAGTGTCGGCGCCGACGGGAATTGTCTTAAACTACCAGTCGTTCACACCGTCCGGCAACCATTCCTTCGTCGTCACCAACGGGGCCAAGTCCGGGCCTTGCGAATGGCTCTTCTGCACCGAAGATGGCTCCGTCGGCGGATACAGCAAGACGATCGGCGGTAACACGGCGATTATTCCACCCGTGTTTAGCGCTTCGACGACGGCGATTTACAAGGGAATCGCGATTTCCTACGCCGGCGCCAAGCAGCAGCTGTACCTCGCAAACTTCAACGGCGGCGTTGAGGTTTACTCCAACGCCTTCGCGCGCATCGCCCCTCCCGGCGGCTTTGTCGATCCCAACGCCGCTTCGGGATTCAAGCCGTTTAACATCAAGCATGTCGCTTTGGTCAGCCCGGCAACGGGCAAGGTCCATCGCTTCCTGTTTGTGACCTATGCCAAACCCGACCCCGCCACCAACGGTCGCGAAGACCTGCGCGGAGCTGGGAACGGGTACATCAACGCGTACGACCCCCAGGGGAATTTCAAGGGATCGATCGTTGCTTACTCCGGAGCGACCCCGTCCAACGGCTTGAATTCTCCATGGGGCATGGCCGTCGCGCACCATTCAGAAGCAGGCCGGTTCCACGCGACCTTGTTTGCCGGCAACGTCGGAAGCGGACTGATTCGCACCTACGGGCTGACGCTGAAGTCCAACGGAACCATTGCAGCCACAGCCACGGGTGAATTGGTGGACACTGAAGACCAGCCGTTGCGGTTCCAGAGTTTGTGGGCGCTGCATTTCGCCCACCTTCCTGAGCGGGCGACAGACTACTCCAGGGGAATCGACGAACTCGACGAAGACGACAGCGGTCTCTACTTCACCGCGGGCATTGCGGGCGAAAACCACGGCCTCGTGGGCAGAATCGTGAAACAGTAAAAACCATTCGCAGCGACGCCTTTCCGCGCTTTGTGCGCGGAAAGGCGGGCGCTGGGAGCCAAGGTGACATGGCTTGGCAACCGTCCAAGGGTTGCGCCCCGCTTACTTCACCTCGCAAACCACCCGAAACCCCACGTCGTTTGCCGAAAACGCCGGGGCATTGCAGTTGCGGGCGCTGACCCGCAGATTGGCCGCGCGCGCCTTCCAACTTCCCCCGCGATAAACCCGCCTGGGCCCGTCGGTGGCCCCGCGTGGATTGGTGCGCTCCTTGCCGGGGTAAACCGTCATGCAATCCTGGCACCACTCCCAAACGTTACCCGCCATGTCCTCGATCCCAAACGGGCTGGCGCCATCTGGAAAACTACCCACCGGCGAGGTGCCCGCAAACCCGCAGTTCATCGACCGATCCGCCCACGGGAGATTCTTGTTCACGTCGGCAAAATTGGCCAGGTCGTTCCGCTTAAGGGTGTTCCCCCAAGGAAAACCCCGTTCTTCGGTCCCACAAGCCGCGTACTCCCATTCCGCCTCCGTCGGCAGCCGGTATTTGCGCCGTTCCCGTGCGCTGAGCCATTCGCAGAAACTCCCCGCCTCCAAAGCCGACACATAGACGACCGGATGATTGTCCGCCCCCCAGGACGCACGCTTTACCCGGTGAGAGGGGTCGAACTGTTCGTACTGCGCATTGGTCACCGGCCAGCGTGCCAGGTAAAAGGCGGAGATATTCGTCTTGGTAACAGGCTGCTCGTTTGGGGCCGCATCGGACCTCTTGCTGCCCATCATGAACGAACCGGAAGGCGCCAACCGCATTTCCATTCCCAGGCAGTTGGTGAAATTGGGGTTGGCCTTGACTTCCCGTTCGCGGACCGCGGGGGAATTGCTGAAAGCCGTCGATGCCGCGCTCGGAGCGACTGCCGGGCTTGGTTTAGGCGCGGAGGGAGCCGATTTGGGAACCGGGACCGAGGCGCGCGCTTCGGCGATCCCTGCGGCCATTCGATCTTCCATGTATTCGTCGATGAGGTCTTCCGCATCGCCGCCGCTGAGGCCCAGCGCTTCGCCCATATTGCAAAAGGCGTCCCGCTGGTCGTCGGTCAACTCATCGATTCCCGACAGGCGCAGCATTCGCAGAAATTCTTCGCGGGGATTCTGAGCCCCCCCAACTGGAGTCACCGCGGGCGCGCCGGTTGCAACGGGCGAAGCCGGGGCCTCCGGCGCCTGCTTAGCCACAACCCGTTTCATCCCCCACCGCTCCAGTTCCTCGTCGACCAGAAATTTCATCTCGGCGCGGGTCAAGCCGAGATCTTCGCCCAGGGTGTAGAGGTTTTCTTCTTCGGAAGGGTGCAGTTCCCCGCCGGTCAGCACGAACGCCAGGAACTTATTGAACTCGGCCAGAGAACCTTCTCGGGCGCGGGCCAAAAGTTCCGCATCCACTTTCGCCCGTCCTGCCGGGTCCAGAAGGACCGAACGAGCCTCGGCAAGCCTGAGCGGAGCTTCATCGAGCCCGGCGCGAAGAAGCTGAGCCAGCGGGTTGCTGGGCTGGCTCTTGAGCGGCAACTTCTTTTGCCACCACGCCATTAGCTGCCGGCAATGATCCTCAATCTGCGTAGCGGTTGGGCGCCCCTCGAATGACAAACACAGCCGTTCGTAGAAGTTGTCCGAGCTAAACTGTTTCCACCCCTCCCACCGGAGAGGATTGTCAGGAATTGGACTGGGAAGCCCCATAAGGAAAACCGCCGGTCGGAGAGTTCGCTCCCGAGGCTATTCGATCTGAACGCGCATCAAGTCCGCTGTCGCCTCTGCCATTTCCGACTCCGAGAGGCCGATATTGCGTGCAATCTGGACTTTGCGCTGGTTGCCGAAAGCGTCGATGACAACTTCCAGGACCTGGTTTTCATCGTAGCGATAGGTCAACTGCACCGGGGACCCCTTAGGCAGGAACGGCGGCAATTCGATGTCGCAAAATCCAAGCGGGGTGCATTCCGCCGGAACCGTGCTCTCGCCTTCGACCACCCGCACGATGACATTTTTCATGTTCGCCTTGGCAGTGCCGAACGAATTCTGAATCTCTGCGGGAATCGGGGTGGACTTCTTGATCATCGGAAAGACGTATTCCTCCATCGGTTCGTCATCCCAGAGCACCACCCCCAGGGTGTGGGTGGTGATATTGGTAACCCTTACCAGCGCTCCGTCGGTGCCGGATAGTCTTCCACGAGTTCCCGGGGAGATGAGGCGTTCCCCCGAAACGTCCTCTTTACCCAAAAGAACCAGCGTTGCCTGCAACGCAGCCCCCATCGCAACCGCCTCGTCCGGACTGACGTCTTCGGAAATCGGGCGATGGCTCATCTCCCGGATCATCTCGCGCACCGAGGGCATTCGCGTCATCCCTCCAGTGAGCAGAATCCGGTCGATTTGATTCCACTTCATCTGAGCTTCCTCCAGAGCGATCTCGCAGATCGCCTTGGCTCTTTCGAGAAGGGGCCGGCAACGCCGTTCGAGGTCGTCCCTCGTCAGCTCGATCTTCAAGCTGTGACCGGCGAAACTATGCACTAGCAGGGTCGTGTTTCGGCTGGAGAGCTGGAGCTTTGCCGTCAGCGCCCGGTTATAAAGATCCTGATAGCTGTGCAAGTCGAGCATCGGATTCTCGCCGAACTGCCGGTCGAATTCCTCGCTCACCCACTGGACAATGACGTCGTCCCAATCTTTGCCGCCAAGCTTGTGATCGCCGTTGCTGCCCAGCATCTGAATGTGATCGGGGGCGATGCGCATGATCGTCACGTCAAAGGTGCCGCCGCCAAGGTCGAACACGAAGACCGTCTCGTTGGAGGCGTGCTTGTCGATGCCGTAGGCCAGCGCAGCGGCGGTGGGTTCGTTGAGAATCTGCAAGACGTTCAGCCCGGCAAGCTGGCCGGCGTGCATCGTCGCCGTTCGCTCTGTGTCGCTGAAATAAGCCGGCACGGTGATCACGGCGTCGGTGACCGGCTCGCCGAGAAATTTCTCCGCATCCTTCTTGAGCTTGCGCAGCACCAACGCCGACAGTTCTTCCGCCGACCAGAGTTTCCCCCCAAATTCCCGGTTGAACTGCGACTTGCTCTTGCCCATCTCCCGCTTGACGAAATCGACGATCTTCTCCGGTTCCGCCACCGCGTTTTGCTTGGCCGCGCTGCCGACAATCGCCGTGCTGCCATCAAAAAGGATTACTGTGGGGGTGATCCGCTCGCTTTCCGCGTTCGGAATGATCTGGGCTCTGCCTGTCTCATCCACATGGGAAATCGCGGAAAAAGTCGTTCCGAGATCGATCCCGACCGCTTTACGCGCCTTAGGGGACGTTTGAAAGAAAGCATCGGGTTCATCGGATTGCTGGAAGGTTGATCTCATCGAATCGAGGGCGAATGAAAAATATGTCGAAAAAATAGACGGCTTGAAATCGCTTGGCTACAAGATTTATCGCCCATTCACGTAATAAGTTTGAATGGCTTTGACCAATCCCGCAGCGTCGTGCTGCTTGGCTTCGACGTCAACGCGCAAGCCGTGATCGCGCAAGGTTTTGGAGGTCGCGGGACCGATGCTGGCCATGCACAGATCCTTCGAAAGCGGCAGATCGAGGGCGATAAAATTCTCTACCGCCGAGGAACTCGCAAACGTGATGAGGTCCGCCCCTTCCTCACGAAAGCGCGCGATACCCACGCCCGCCGTCTCCGGAAGCGTTCGGTAGGCGATCGCTTCGTCCACGATCGCACCCTGTTTGGTCAATTCCACGGCCAATAAATCTCGCGCTTTGTCCGCACGGGCAAATAGAATTTTTTCGTTCTCCACCGATCCTGCTTTAAGGAAAGCCCTCACCAGCGCTTCGGCGGCGGCTTCCTCCGGCTGCAAATCCACGTGCAGCCGATACTCCCGGACGCGCGCCGCAGTGGCGGGACCGACCGCGGCGATGCGAGCCCCGCCGATCTCCCGCGCGTCGTCGTAGATTTTATAAAACATGTCGAAGAACGCCGTTACCCCGTTGGGGCTGGTAAAGACAATCCAGTCGTAGGTGTGCGCGTCCTGGACAAGCTGGCCGAATTCGAGGAGATCTCGCGGCGGTTCGATGCGGATGGTCGGCAGTTCGTAAACGTCGGCGCCCAGGTCGCGAAGGGAGTCGAAAAGGACGCCCGCTCGTTCGCGATTGCGGGTAATAACGATCCGTTTTCCAAAGAGCGGCTTGGTTTCGAACCAGTTCAGCTTGTCGCGCAGGTTGACCACATCGCCAAAAACGGCGACAGCGGGAGCGGTGAAGCCGGCCTCGCGCACGAGCGCCGAGATCTGCGCCAGCGGGCCGCGCACGGTCTGCTGGCGGGCGGTGGTGCCCCAACGCACGAGCGCCACCGGCATCTTCGGATCGGCTCCGCTCTCCAGCAGCGCGTCGGCGATCTGCTCCAGGCGCTTCACTCCCATCAACATCACCTTGGTGCCCGGCTGGCTGAGCAACCTGGCGTAGTCGATGGCCGGGCGCGCCTTGGCCGTATCTTCGTGCCCGGTGAAAATGGTAAGCTGGGAGCTGTGCTCCCGGTGGGTTACCGGAATTCCCGCGTATGCCGGCACGGCGAACGCCGACGAAACCCCGGGGATGATCTCAAATGGCAATCCGGCGGCTACGAGCGCCTCGGCCTCCTCGCTGCCGCGTCCGAACAGGAGTGGGTCGCCCCCTTTGATCCGCACGACCCGCTTGCCCGCTTTGGTGCGGTCGATGAGAAGCGCGTTGATCTCCTCCTGTGGGATCGTGTGCGTTCCCTCCTTCTTGCCGGCATAGATCAGCTCCGCGCTTCTGGGCGCCCACGTCACGATTTCTTCGTTGCAGAGGTAATCGTATACGAGCACCTCGGCGCTCTCGATCACGTGACGCGCCTTCAGCGTCACCAGACCGAGGTCGCCCGGGCCCGCGCCGGTCAGATAGCAGATGCCACTCTGTTGTTTTGCCATAGTTCGCCGACTTTACTCTCCACAAGGCCCAGACCGCAAATCCGGAAATTTCCGCGGTCTTGCATTTCGCGGAAACCCCGGTACCCTGCACCGCCTATGTTAAGCGCAGGTATCGTCGGATTGCCAAACGTGGGCAAGTCCACTCTCTTCAACGCTGTCACCCGGACCCGCAAAGCCCAGGCAGCCAATTACCCCTTTTGCACCATCGACCCAAACCAGGGCATCGTCGTCGTGCCCGACCCCCGGCTCGCCGTGCTCTCGAAGCTTTCCCATTCCAAGAAGCTCGTCCCGGCGGTCGTCGAGTTCGTCGATATCGCCGGCCTGGTGCGCGGCGCCAGCAAAGGCGAGGGCCTGGGCAACCAGTTTCTGAGCCACATCCGGGAGGTCAACGCCATCGTCCAGGTGGTTCGCTGCTTTGAGAACGCCGACATCCACCATGTTTCCGGCGACGTCGATCCGGTGCGCGACATCGAAGTCATCAACACGGAGCTGATCCTCGCCGATCTCGCTGCCCTCCAGAAGCGCAACGATCGGCTTCTGAAAGCGGTGCGCACCGGGGACAAGGTCGCCAAGGCCGAGCACGCCGTCATCGAAAAGCTGCTTCCTCACCTCGACGCCGGCAAACCGGCCATTACCCTCCCGCTCACGGAGGATGAAGCGAAGACCGCCAGGGAATTCATGCTGCTAACGATGAAACCGACGATTTTTGCGTGCAACGTGGCGGAAGCCGACCTCGGCGCTGTCACCGCCGCCATCGACGCCGCACAAGAGCAGGAGGGCGGTCTGGCCAAGGACGCCGTGGATCTGACGCCGTCGGCGCGGTTCGTGAAGGCGGTGCAAGATTACGTTCGCACCCATCTGGCGACCGAAGCCGTGGTCATCAGCGCGCAGATCGAGAGCGAACTGGTGGATCTGCCCGAGGAAGAAGCCGCCGCTTACCTCAAGGACCTTGGCGTCAGCGAAAGCGGCGTCGGTTCGCTCATCCGAGCGGTTTACCACCTTCTGGGCCTGCGCACCTACCTGACCACAGGCGAAGTCGAAACGCGGGCCTGGACCATTCGCGCCGGAGACAAGGCGCCAGCGGCAGCCGGCGTCATCCATTCCGATTTCGAACGCGGGTTTATCGCCGCCGAAACCGTCCATTTCGACGACCTTATCCACCTCGGGTCCTTCGCCAAAGCCCGCGAAGCAGGCAAGCTGCGGATCGAAGGCAAGGAATACGTGGTCAAGGATGGCGACGTGGTGGAGTTCCGCTTCAATGTCTAATTCCAAGTCGAAAAGCTCACAAACCGGGAAAACGCCCGATAGCGCGTTCCGGGGAGCGCACGCGCCCTCGCGTGTTGGCGTCGGCGCCCTCGCCGACGCGAACTTTTGCTTCATCGAAACCACAGATTTCACGGATTGCCCCGGATGAAACCTATCCGTGTTCATTCGTGTAATCCGTGGTTGATCGGTTGAATGCGAGCTTCTTGAGAGACGCCTTTGGCGGGGCGCCAAAGGCCGCACGCGAGGGCGCGTGCGCTCCCCGGAACCCGGTCTGCGACGTTCTCGCAAGAATCGGCGGGCCAAATAATAGAAGAAATTTGTCCTGCGTCCTTCTCGCGCCCACAGAGGAGAAAATGCTTGTGGACTTTGCGGCGGACTCGCGCGCGGTTCTTGTCTTTCGTCCCTTTCGTCCTTTAGGTCCCTTTCGTTAAACCGCAGATTGCCCGTTGCGAGGCGGCGGTTTTTCCGTAACCTAGGGCTTTTACCGATCATGCGACGCATCACCTGGCTCTTCTTCTTCCTCTTTGCCTTTCACCTCCGCGCCTTTGCGATCTCGATTGCCGAGATCCGCAAGAGCCTGGTCCGCATCACCACCACCTCCCAGGAACCGAACTTCCGGACGCCTTGGACGCCGGGCAGCATCAGCGGGGGCGTCGGCGCGGGCTTTGTCATTTCCGGCAAGCGCATCCTGACCAATGCCCACGTGGTCAGCAACGCCCGGTTCCTCTCCGTCGAGCGCGAGAACGACCCGAAGCATTATATCGCGCGCGTCCTGCAAATCGCCCACGACTGCGATCTGGCCGTACTCTCCATTTCCGAACCGAAATTCTTCGATGGGACAGTCCCCCTTCCCTTCAGCGGGAAACTCCCGCAAATCGAGTCCTCGGTCTCCGTTTACGGGTATCCGATCGGCGGCGAACGGCTTTCGGTGACCACGGGCGTGGTTTCGCGCGTCGACTTCCAACTCTACAGTCATTCGGCGGCGGACTCGCACCTCACCATCCAGACCAACGCCGCCATCAACCCCGGCAACAGCGGCGGCCCCGTCTTGCAGGAGGGCAAGGTCGTCGGCGTTGCCTTCCAGGGGTACAGCGGCGATGTGGCCCAGAACACCGGGTACATGATCCCAGTGCCGGTAATTCACCGTTTTCTCAAGGATATCGAGGACGGCCATTACGACCACTACATGGACCTCTCCATCACCACATTCCCGTTGCTGAATCAAGCGCAGCGAGCCTCGCTGGGATTGGAGGAGGACAGCCGGGGAATCTATGTCAGCCAGGTTGCGTCGGCGGGATCCTGCGCCGGAGCGCTTCAGCCCGGCGACGTCATTTTAAGCATCGATGGGCACCCTGTGGAAAGCGACGGGTTTGTGCAACTCGACGGCGAACGCGTGGAAATGCCGGAGGTCGTCGAACGCAAGTTCAAGGGGGACACGGTGGACTTCGATATCCTGCGGGACAAAATGAGACGGAGTGTTACCGTCAAGTTCGACCGCCCCTGGCCCTACCAGCTCCAGTGCAGCCAGTACGATATTCGTCCGCGCTATGTGCTCTTTGGCGGCTTGCTCTTTCAACCCCTCAACCGCAATTTCCTGGAAACGTACCAAATCGACGATCTGCGCGTCCATTACTTGTATGACTTCTTCATTTCGGAGGAGATCTACAAGGAACATCCGGAAGTGGTCGTACTCAGTTCGGTGCTGCCGGACCCGATCAACACCTATCTGAACGATTTCCGCAACGGCGTTGTAGAAAACGTCAACGGGGCTAAAATCCAGTCGCTGGAGGATCTTGCAACCGCCTTCCAGAAACCCGCGGATTATTACGTCATCAAAATGCTGGGCGAGGGCCGCCCGATTGTGCTCGAACGCGCCGCCGTGGAGGCTGCTCACGACCGCATTCAAACCCGATACAAGGTCCGCGCCGACCAAAACTTGCGGGATGCGGTGGAGACCACCACGGCCGAAAACTGAGCGCACCACCCAACCTGAACGAAATGAATATGATCTCTCGATTTTTCGCCGCCGGCGCGCTTTGTGCCGCTGCCATCGCCTTCTCACCGATTTCCGCCGGCAGCGCCAGGGCCGCCACCGCCACGGCTGCGCCGGTCGTGGTCGATAAGCAGGAAAAGGTCGCCGAAGCAAACAAGGATCAGCCTCTGTCGGCGGTCCGCGTGATCGTCACCTGCCAGCCATACGACCAGTTTCGGCCGTGGAGCAAACGCCCGCCGTTCCAGCACCGAGCCGTGGGCGCCGTGCTGAGCGGGAGCCGCGTGCTGGTCACCGCCGAACTGGTCGCCAACAGCACCTACCTTGAGCTTGAGAATCCCGACACGGCAGACAAGACGCCGGCCACTGTCGAACGCGTCGACTACGAAAGCGACCTTGCATTGCTCAAGCCCTCGACCGCCGGTTTTCTCGACAAGTTTAAGCCGATCGACCTGGCCGATCCGTCGGTGGGCGACGACCTTGCTTTCTGGCAACTGGAACCCAATGGCACGCTGTTGAGCACGCGCGGGTTGCTGACCACCGCCGACGTCTCCCGCTACCCGGTCGACGACACCGCGTTGCTGCTCTTCCGCGCCACCTCGTCTCTCCAAACGCGCGACGGCAGTTTTACTTCGCCTGTGGTCAAGGGCGGCGCCCTCGCGGGCATGCTGCTGCGGTTCGATCCGCGCACGCAAAACGCCGATGTCATTCCGGCGCCGGTCATCTCGCACTTCCTGAAAGCGGCGGCGAATCCCGGCGCGTACGCCGGCTTTCCCCGCGCGGGCCTTTTGTTCGCGTCGTTGCGCGACCCGCAGTTGCGCCGCTACGCCGGGCTCACCAACGGCAACGGCGGCGTTTACATTACCTACATTGCCCGCGACGGCGCGGCGGAGCAGGCCGGGTTGCAAGTGGGCGATGTCGTGCTGGCCGTGGGAGATTGCCATGTCGATCAGGATGGCAACTACCGCGATCCGCGTTACGGGAAGATTTCAATCGTCCACGTTATCTCTACCCAGCATTTCGACGGGGACGTTGTGCCGTTCAAGATCGCGCGCAAGGGCCAGGAACAGACGGTCAGCGTCAAGCTTTCGCATCCGGACCCGGCCAAATCGATTATCGAACCTTACAGCATCGATAAGGCGCCCCGCTATTACATCCTCGGCGGTTTGGTTTTCCAGGAACTCTCGCGCCAATATCTCAAAGAGTGGGGGCCGGAATGGTTCAAGAAGGCTCCGGAACGCTTTATCTATTTCGATCGCTACCAGGCTGAGTTGTTCAAAGACGACCCACGCCGGCGAATCGTGATCCTCAGCCACGTGCTGCCCTCCCCATGTACGGTCGGTTATGAGGAGCTGAATGGTCTGGTGGTCGAGAAAATCAACGGAATGCCGTTGAAGGATTTGGCCGATATCGACGCCGCCCTGGCGAAAAGCGCCGACGGATTCCACCACATCCGCGTCATAGGCCACCCGCGGGAAATTGTCGTCGACGCCAAGCAAGTGCGCGACGTCGAGCCGCTGCTCATCAAAAATTACGGCCTGCCGGAGATCAAGAATTTGGAATAGGGCCGATCTCCGGCTTTCTCCGGATACCGTATTAAGAGGGTTTGAATACACTGCCAGAACTTCTTGCGCCCGCCGGCGACTGGGATTGTGTCCGCGCGGCCATTGCCAATGGCGCGGACGCGGTCTACTTCGGGCTGTCCCGGTTTAACGCCCGGATGCGGGCGGACAATTTCACCGACGAGCAACTGCCTGAGGTGGTGGAGTTCTGCCATCGGCACGGGGTGAATGCGTATGTCGCTTTCAATACGCTCGTTTTCACCGATGAACTCACCGATGCGGCGGAGTACCTGCGGGTTCTTAACCGTTCGGGCGTGGACGCTGTAATTGTGCAGGACATCGGCCTGGCGCGGCTGGCGCGGCGGATCGTCCCCGAACTGCCCATTCACGCTTCCACGCAAATGACCGTTACCTCGCCCGAGGGCGCCGAACTCGTGCATCGCGAACTCGGAGTCCGGCGCGTGATTCTTGCGCGGGAACTTACGCTGCGGGACCTCGAGAAGTTTCACGCGGAAGACGAAACACGCTCGCGCGTGGAACTGGAGACGTTTGTCCACGGGGCGCTTTGTGTGGCTTATTCGGGGCAATGCCTTACCAGCGAGTCGCTGGGAAGGCGCAGCGCCAACCGGGGCGAATGCGCGCAGGCCTGCCGCATGCCGTACGATCTCATTGTCGACGGCGAGTTGCGCCCGTTGGGGGACAAGCGCTACCTGCTGTCGCCGCATGACCTCGCAGCCGTCGCTGAAATCCCGGCGTTGATGGAGCGCGGCGTGGTTTCGTTCAAGATCGAAGGCCGGCTGAAGTCGCCCGAATACGTGGCGGCGGTCTGCCAGGTGTATCGAAAGGCGATCGATGCCGCGCTGGACCGGCGCGCGTGGACGCCTGCCGAAGCGGATCGGTACCAGCTCGAAATGACGTTTTCCCGCGGATTGGGTCCCGGTTGGTTGCACGGTGTGGACCACCAGAAGCTCGTATCCGCCCGGTTCGGCAAGAAGCGCGGGCCGTTTGCGGGTAGGATTGGGCGCGTTGGGCGCGATTTTGTCGAGTTGGCCCGGATGGAGACACCGCTCAAGCCGGGCGACGGCGTCGTTTTCGATACCGGGGGCGATCCGGACAAAGAACAAGGCGGACGCATCTTCGAACTCCGCGAACACCGCCTTTTCTTCAAGCACGACCACATCGATTTCACCGTGCTCCGCCCCGGACACCGTGTCTGGAAAACAGGCGACCCCGCCCTGAACGCCGCGCTTCGCAAGAGTTTCACGGGAAACGTCCCGGTGCGTCATCGGAAACCGGTGGATTTGACGGTCTCCGGGCGCGCGGGCGAACCGCTCCGATTAACGGCTCGTTTCGGTCCGGACAAACGCACGACTACCGTGGCATCCACGGTGCTCTTGCAACCGGCGCGCAACGCCCCGTTGACTCCCGAAAAGCTGCGCGATCACTTGGGGCGGTTTGGCGAAACGGAGTTTGCCCTGGGCGGTTTCCAGAACGATCTCGAAGGGGATGTGATTCTGCCGATTAGCGAATTGAATCGCGTCCGGAGGGAATTGGTTGCGCAACTGGAGGAGCGGCTGTCGCGGACGGAAACGCCGGTCGCGCTTGAGCAAATCCTCGCGGAAGTTTCGAGCTTGGCGAAGGACGCGGCTTCCATCGCTTCAGGATGCCTGAAGCCGGAGCGAACGCATCTCGCAGTCCTGTGCCGCTCGGTGGTCCAGCTCGAAGCGGTCTTGATGCAGGGCGTTGAGTCGGTCTACCTCGACTTCGAAGACGTGCGCAGGTACCGCGATGCGGTCTCGCTCGTGCGGTCCGGCTCTTCCAATACCGAGGTGTTCCTCGCCACCCCGCGCATTCAGAAGGCCGGCGAGGAGGGGTTCTTTAAGGTAATCGAAAACGCCGGACCGGACGGTGTCCTGGTGCGCAATCTCGGCGGCGTCGAGTTTTTTGGGCGCGGAACATTGCGCCGCATCGGCGATTTTTCGCTGAATGCCGCCAATCCACTGACGGCGCAGTTCTTTATGGGGAAAGGGCTGGAGCGGCTGACCGTGTCCTACGACTTGAACATCGGACAGGTGCTCGCGCTGCTGAGGCAGGCGCCGCCGGACTGGTTTGAACTGACCATTCATCAGCACATGCCGATGTTTCACATGGAGCACTGCGTCTTTGCCGCTTTTATGTCCGGCGGCTCCACGTTTCTGGACTGCGGACGCCCGTGCGACCGGCACCGGGTCAGGCTTCGCGACCGGGTGGGAATGGAGCATTCCCTTCGCGCGGACGCAGGCTGCCGCAACACGCTCTTCAACGCCGTCGCGCAATCCGGCGCCTGTTTTTTCGACGAGCTGACCGCCGCCGGGTTGCGCCGGTACAGGCTCGAACTGTTGGAGGAAGACGCCGCGGAGACCGAACGCGTCGTGCATGCTTATCAGGCTTTGCTCTCAGGCGAGCAGGACGGCGAACAACTCTGGCGCGACTTGAAGACGCATTCACAACTGGGAGTCACAAGGGGTACTTACCGGGAGGAGGAATAGCCCCAATCAGACGGCTGGAATTGCTTCCCACGCCACCGCATCGCCAGGGATTCCGACATATCTTGCCGTCGGGCTCGAAAGCTGCCTTCATGTCATTCATGCGGTTCCTCTTTTTCGCAATCTCACTGTTCCTGCTGCCGGTCTTCGCGTCGGCGTCCGGCCTTGGGTCCGACGTGCGCCAGCTACTGGTAGCCATTGCTCCGGACTGGAACTCCTCATCGGGCGAGCTATTCGGACTCCAGAAGAGCCCGGATGGCACTTGGAAGAACACTCTGGGCCAGCCAATCCCGGTGCTGTTCGGCAAACAAGGCCTCGCCTGGGGCCGGGGGGTTCTCGGCGCTGACGAGCACGGCTTGCACAAAACTGAGAACGACCGCCGCGCCCCGGCGGGCGTGTTCAAGATCGGCAGGATCTACACCTACGACGCGGCCCTTCCAGCCGGCGCCGAGTATCCGTTTCACACCGTCACCGACGGAGACGCATGGGTGGACGACCCGGCGCTGCCCGAATACAACCGGTATGTGGCTGTCGATCTGCGAAATCCGCCGCCTTGGTATGCCAGGCAGCGGATGCGCCTCAACGACTTCGCTTACCGCTGGCTGGTGGAAATTCGTCATAACGCCGATCCGCCCGTCCCAGGAATGGGTAGCGCCATTTTCTTTCACATCCGCCGGGGAAAAACCCGTCCGACCTCGGGATGCACGAGCATGTCGGAGGCGAATCTGGTGCGAACGATCCGGTGGTTGCGCGCATCGGAGCACCCGCACTATGCGCTCCTGCCACGCGTTGAATACCGGCTCAAGCGCAAGGCTTGGGGACTGCCGGATAACATCCTGGCGGCGGCACCCGGAACACTCGCGGAGAAAAAATGAGTTCGAACCACGAAATCTGGCTACACGCCTTGCGCGTCTTCGGCACGCTGGCCTTGAGCGTCCTGGTCATCTGGCTGGTGATTCGAATCCTCAAGCAGGATTGACGTTTCCGAACCCCAGCTTGCGCTTCAGCAGGCGCACGACGTCGTCCATCTCATCGATGCGCAGCAACACAGTCATCGCCGCGAACACGACGGCGGAGACCGCGATGGTCCCGACCGTTCCCGCGAGCTTCGGCAGCAACGCCATGTGCGCGAGGTCCGCAAACACCCAGCGCCGCGCTGCCACGCAGATGGCCACCATCGGCAAGGCGGCGAGGATGGTCTTCAACGCTCCCATCAGAAACGCCCCGGTTTCAAGTCCCCGTATATGCCTGCGCATGGCCCAGTACAGGATCGCCAGATTGATCACCGCCACGATGCTCGTGGAGAGAGCCAGTCCGCGATGGCCCAGGTGCAGGTGGAACGTGAAATAGCTGTTGAGGGCGTAGTTGGTGGCGATGGAAAAGAAACTGACCAGCATCGGGAAGTTTCGGCGCTCCATCGGGTAAAACGCCGGCGCAAGGACTTTGATTCCCGAATAAGCCACCAGCCCGATGGCGTAGAACCGGAGAGCCGCGGCGCATTGCAGCGTGGAGGCATAGGTGAAATGGCCGCGCTGATAGAGCAGCGAGATGATCGGCTCCGCAAGGAACATCAGGCCAAGGGCGCACGGCGTCGTCAACAGAAATGCCAGCCGCAACCCGCGCCCGAGCGTCGCCCGCACGCCGTCGATGTCGTTCTTCGCCGCCAGCCGCGAAACGACGGGAAGCGTTACCGTCCCCAGCGCGACCCCGAACATCCCCAGCGGCAACTGCATGAGACGGAAAGCGTAGTTGAGCCAGCTCACCGGACCGCTCCCGGACGGGCCCGAGCCAAAAACGTGCGTGGCGAAATTCGTGTTCACCATGACGTTGACCTGCACCGCGCTGGCCGCGATTACCGCCGGTCCCATCAAAACGAGAATGTGGCGCACCCCGTTGTCCCGCCAGAGGAAGTCGGGACGAAAACGGTATCCTGCCCGGTACAGCGAGGGAAACTGAACCACTAATTGAAGCAGTCCGCCCAGCAGCGTTCCGATGGATAATCCGGCCAGCGCGCGAATGCCGTAGTGCGGATCGAGCCAGCGCCCCAGGAACACCCCGCCGGCAATCGACCCGAGGTTGAAGAAACTCGACGCCAGAGCGGGCATTCCAAACACGTGCCGGGCGTTCAGCATCCCCATCGTCAGCGCCGCCAGGGAGACCAGCAGGATGAACGGAAACATCAGACGCGTGTGGAAGATCACCTCCGCCTGCTTCTCCGGCGCAAAGCCGCTGGTCATGACATGCACGATCGCCGGGGCGAAGGCGATTCCCACCAGTGTGACAGCACTCATGAAGACGGCGGTCAGCGTGGCCATTTTATTCGCCAACCGCCACGCCGAGGCATCTCCCTCGGTGGCGATCTTCTTGGAAAAAGTCGTGATGAAGGCGGTTGAGAGAGCTCCTTCGGCAAAGAGATCGCGCAACAGGTTCGGAATGCGGAAGGCGGAGACAAATACGTCCATCGCGTAACCCGCGCCGAAAAAACGCGCGCAGACCATTTCGCGCACCAGGCCCAGCACCCGGCTGACCGCCACCGCAATGCCGATGATGCCGGTCGCCTTCTTGCTGATCCGGTTCTCAAGCCCGGACGGTGCGGGCGATGCGGATTGGTCGGAAGCGGAGTTCATCAGGAGGCCTCTTCACTCGCCCGATACGCCGCTTTCCGCAACCGATCCATGATCGCAATGCCCAAACCGCTTTCCGGCGCCGGTTCGGCGACAATGGCATCCAGACCGGCTTCATCGAGACGTCGCATCGCCGCAAAGAGCCGCATCGCAGCCTCCCTCAAGTCGCCTGTGGGGCTGAGCACTTCGACCGAGGCGTATCCGGGAACACCCTGCGCCGGCGTTCGCCAGGCCAGCAGTCCGCAACGTTTTTCCCGCAAACCTGCCGGAATCCCGGAAGCCGAAATCACCAGCGGCGTGCGCGGCGCGTAATGGCTCTTGAGCTGACCCGGCGCAACAGGCATTGCTGTCGAACTGCCGGTTGCGGTCACGTCCGCAAACTCGGACAGTTCTTCACGGCTTACCGGACCGCTGCGCAGAATCTCCAGGCGCCCTCCCGCCATGGTGACAATAGTCGATTCCACTCCATGCGCGCACGAACCGCCATCTAAAATCAGGGGAATCCGTCCGGCGAGTTCATCCAGGACGTGAACCGCCGCTGTCGGACTGATCCGGCCAAACCGGTTGGCACTGGGCGCGGCGAGCGGGCCGCCGAATGCCCTCGCCACGGCGGCGAAAACCGGGTGCGCGCTCATTCGCACCGCCACCGTTGGCAGGCCGGAAGTTGCAACGTCGGGCACCGCGGAATTCGGAGCGACCGGAGCCAGTCGGCGGGGCAGCACCAGCGTGAGCGGCCCGGGCCAGAAGCGTTCGGTCAATCGCCGCACCGTGACTGCGTCCTCGGCCGGAATGTCCGCGATGAGATCCAGCCAGCCGCGCTCCGGCAAGTGGACGATGAGGGGATCGAATAATGGGCGCTCCTTCGCTTCGAAAATCTTCAGGATGGCATCCGCGCGGGTGGCATCGGCAGCCAGTCCGTAAACCGTCTCGGTCGGCAGCGCGACCGGTTCGCCCGCGCGCAATCGGCGCACCGCCTCGGCGACCGCGTGCGCGAGCAGCGGGGGCGAGTCGGTGGGTAGCAGCAGCGTGTCCAAAGTGAAGAGGCGTTCCAATCGCATCCCATGGCCACGGTGTAAAGCGAGAATGACGCTGCGGAGCGCTTCAGGGTGCGGGACAGATCGCTTTCGTTCTTTTCCTCGTGATGCAGTTGCACTGCGTCACGAGAACAAGAATCTGCGGAAATCTGCGTAATCTGCGGACTCATTGCTTCTCCGCGGATGAAGCGCACGGCCAAAGCGGCGGAGGACCACGAGCACTACCAAGCGCTTCGCGCCCCGCCTTCGAACGCGCGTCGGATCTCCCACTTTCTTCCTTGGCGAGCCTGGCGTTCTTGGCGCGAGCTCGTTCCGATTTCTGGCATTCGCAAAAATCGAGGCCAAAAGTGGATCACAGCACTGGCACGCGCTCGGCAATCGCCCTTCCGATTTCCAGCGAGGCCGTCGCCGCCGGCGACGGCGCGTTGCAGACGTGAATGGAGTTGCGCCCGTCCAGGAACAGGAAGTCGTCGACCAGCTTCCCGTCCGGCAGCAATGCCTGGGCGCGAACGCCCGCCTCCGCCACTACCAAATCGTCTTCCGCGATCTCCGGCACGAGCTGTCGCAGGCTCCTGACAAACGCGCGTTTGCTCGCCGACCGCAGCATCTCCTTGCACCCTTCGCGAAAATTCGCCGCTGCCATTTTCCAAAACCCGGGGAACCCGAGTGTTTCGAGCAGGTCCCAACCGCTCACATCGGTCTTGCGGTACCCCTCCCTCTTGAACGCGAGAACAGCATTTGGGCCGGCGTGGACGGCTCCATCGACGGTCTTCGTGAAATGCACGCCCAGGAAAGGGAATGCCATGTTCGGGACGGGATAGACCGGCGATCCGACCAGATGACGCCTTTCCGGTACGATTTCGTAATATTCGCCACGGAATGGAACGATCTTCGCCTCCGGTCGCAACCCGGCCAACCGTGCGATGCGGTCGCTATACAGTCCCGCGCAGTTGACCAAAAAGCGAGCTTCGAAAACGCCGCCCGCCGTCTCGATCCGATGAATGCCGCCGCAATCCCGTATCGCGTTCACCCGCGCGCCGGTCACCAATTCCCCGCCCTGTTCCCGAATCAACTCCACGAACTTCGAACAAACGTCGCGAAATTGCACCACGCCAGTGGATTCAACGGCGATGGCGGACACGCAATGGACGTGCGGCTCGATTTCGCGAACCTGCTCTGGAAGAAGACGTTTGACCGGAATTCCGTTATCGACTCCCCGTCGGTAGAGCATGTTGAGAGCGGGCAACTCCTGTTTACAGGTCGCAACGATCAACTTCCCGGACATCCGGTGGGCGATTCCGTGCTGCTCGCAAAACGCAACCATGCCACGGTTGCCTTCCCTCGCCATTTTCGCCTTGAGGCTGCCCGGTTTGTAATAGACGCCCGAATGGATCACCCCGCTGTTGCGTCCGCTCTGGTGCATCGCCGGCGCGGCTTCCTTTTCGAGAACAACCAGTTTGAGACCCGACTGGCGGCGCCCGAGCATCAGCGCCGTGGCCAGTCCCACCACTCCGCCGCCGACGATTGCGCAATCATAGATCATCTCTCGAAAAAGGTTTCCGATTTGGGGTGGCGCGTTGGTAGGCGTTTTCGGGGAGCGCGCGCGCCTCGCGTGCGGGTGTCGGCGCCCCCGCCGACACCATTCTGACGGCTGCCGAACGCGCTTGGGTCTCTCGAAGATGCCCTTGGCGAGGGCGCCAAGGGCCGCACGCGAGGGCGCGTGCGCTCCCCGGATCCATGCAGTCGGCGTCTCCTGCCTCTCAGCACGCGACGTTTCGGCAATGACTTTTGAGAAACGCTATAGATCATCGTGCGTTCATGGAAGGAGTTGCCGCCGACGTTTCCAGCCCTTTGATGAGCTCGGCGACAACAAGATCCTGCTCTTTGTCGGTCAGGCTGAAATAGAGCGGCAGCAGGATGCATTCGTCCTGCGCTCGTTCGCTTTCACCGAGTGAACCCGCCGCCCACCACGGCTGGATGCGGTAGGTCGCCTCACGGTGCGCGCACATAATCCCGCGCCGGGTGGCGATGCCACGATCCAGCAACGCTTGCATGACGCATTGCTGCGTCGTTCCCTTGGGCAGACGCACGCAATAACTCTGCCAGTTGCTTCGCGCCCAGGTCGGCTCGGACGGCAATCCCAAACCGAAAATTTTCCCGAGCAACGCCTCATACCGGGCTGCCAGTTCCCGTCGCCGGCACACGATTTCTGGCAACCGCCGCAGTTGCTCGCGCCCGATCGCCGCCTGCATGTCGGTCATGCGGTAATTGTAGCCGATGTCCGGATAACTTTCGAAAATCACCTTGTTGGACCCGTGCCGGACGGCGTCCGAGACCGACATCCCGTGCTGGCGCCACAGACGAAACTGCGCATCCCAGTCCGCGCGACGGGTGGTAATCATTCCGCCCTCGCCGGTGGAGAGAATTTTCCGGGGATGAAACGAGAAACATGCGACATCGCCGTGCGGCTGCCCGATTCTCTCCCAGATGCCTTTCCAATAAATCTCGCTGCCGATGGCGCACGCGGCGTCCTCGATCAGGGGAATCGAACGATCCCTCGCGATTTGCACCAGGCTGGCAAGATCGCACGGCATCCCCATCTGATGCACACACAGGATGGCGCGCGTCTTCGGACCAACGGCGGCTTTGACCTTTTCGGGCTCGATGTTGAATGTCCCCGGATCGATATCCACAAAAACCGGCGTCGCACCGCGGTAGCGCACGACGTTTGCCGTTGCGATGAACGAATGGCTCACGGTGACCACTTCGTCACCGGGCCCCACGCCGGCGGCGCGCATGGCCAGATGCAACGCGGTTGTGCAGTTGGAGACCGCACAGGCGTGAGTGGCTCCGACGCATTCGGCAAACTCGCGCTCGAACGCCGCCACCTCGGGTCCCTGGGAAACCCAGCCGGAAAGAATCACGCGCTGGGCAGCCTCGGCTTCGCGTTCGCCGAGAATTGGTTTGGCGATGGGGATCATTCCAAAATCGATTCCCCGGTTGCACACTCTTTCGACCACCATTCCACCAACCGGCGCAACCCCTCATCGAGCGAAACGCGGGTTCGGAAGCCGATCGTTCGTTCGGCTTTTTCGATGTCGGCCAGCCGCCGGGTCACGGCATTGACTTTGCGCGCCGGTCCGTATTCCGGGGCGCGATCGACACCCATCGCGCACCCAAGCGCAACGGCAAGCTGACTCAGGCTCGTTTCCGTGCCGCTGGCGATGTTGAGCACGTCATCGCACAAAGCCGATTTCGCCGCCATGATGTTCGCCCGCGCCACGTCTTCCACAAATATGAAATCCATCGTCTGCGAACCGTCGCCGAGAATGAGGCACGGTTTGCCGGCAGCCAGGCGCTCCATCCAGCGGATCATCACCTCGGTATAAACGCCGTAAGCGTCCATGCGCGGGCCGTACACATTGAAATAGCGGAGCGCCACGTAATTCAGCCCGAACATTTCATGGAAGCTGCGCAACAACCCTTCGCCATAGAGCTTGATGGCCCCGTAAATCGTCCGGTTGTTGTAGCCGTGATGCGATTCCGAAGTCGGGAAGACCTCCGCCTGCCCGTAAATGGACGCCGACGAGGCAACAACGACCCTGCCGACGCGCGCCGCCACCGCCGCTTCCAGCACGTTGAAGGTGCCCGTCGCCAGGACATCGTGGGCGAGCCGCGGGTCTTCCGCACACTGCGTGATACGCACGGCCGCTTCGTGGAAGACCAGGTCGATCCCCTCCATCGTTTTCCGCACCAACCCGATATCGCGCAGGTCGCCCTCCACGATCCGCAGTTTTCCGCTTGCGCCCGCCTTCTCCAGATTGCGCCGCCGGCCTCTGGTGAAGTTGTCCAACACCACGACCTCCCGCACCCCTTCGGCGATCAGCGCGTCAGCGATGTGGGAGCCGATCAACCCGGCGCCGCCGGTAATAAGTGCTCGCTTGTCGTTCATAAGCCGTTCGTTTTAGCACACTCCAATCGCCCGGAGAAAAGGCGCCGGATGGATGCAGAAATTGCCGCGCAGATGAAGATTGGCCCGCGGGTTTGCCAGAAAATAAAGAGTCCTCAGATCACGCAGGTTCATGCCCGTCTCAAAAAAACCAACTTTTTGATTGCACTCCCCCTGCGGTTCATTATCTTTCCTCCCTTTTTCCGGCCATGAAAACAGACATCCATCCCAAATACGTTGAAACCGCGATTACCTGCGCATGCGGCAGGGTTTACCACACCCGTTCGACCCGTCAGGGTCTGCGGATCGGCATATGCGCGGCGTGCCACCCGTTTTTCACCGGGGAACAGAAGTTCGTCGATACCGCGGGGCGCGTCGAGAAGTTCACCCGCCGGTACGGCAGCACTCGCCAGACCCGCAAGGCCTAGCTTTTTACAGAAATCTTTCGAAACGGTGATGCGCCCGCGCGCATCACCGTTTCTTTTTTCACAAGCTCCTATGGACTTCACGCCGCTGATTCAGAAAAAGGCCGGGCGTTTCCGCGAACTCGAAGCGGAAATCGCCGACGGCTCCATTTTTTCCGGCAATCCGCAGCGGGCGCGCGAGGTGATGCGGGAACACGCGCGCATCAAATCGCTGCTGGCAATCTGGGATGCCTTGGAAAAGGCACGTTCCGAATACGCCTCCAGCCAGGAGCTTGCCAGGAGCGAAGACCAGGAGATGGCCGAAATGGCGCTGGCCGACCTGCCCGAACTGGAGAAACGCATCAAGGACCTTGAGTTCAAGATCCAGATCGACCTGCTGCCGCCGGAAGTCGGCGAGGATCACGACGCCATCGTCGAAATCCGGGCGGGCACCGGCGGAGCCGAAGCGGCGCTTTTTGCCGCGGACCTTTTTCGCATGTACACTCGGTATGCTGAAGTCGCCGGCATTAAGATTGAGACGCTCGAAACCAGCCCGTCGGAACTGGGCGGATTCCGCGAAATTATATTCCGCGCTTCGGGCGATGAGGTTTTTCGCAAGCTGCGCTACGAAAGCGGAGTTCATCGTGTCCAGCGGGTGCCGGCCACCGAGGCGCAAGGACGCATCCACACCAGCGCCGCAACGGTCGCGGTGTTGCCGGAAGCGGAGGAAGTCGATTTTGAGCTAAAACCGGAGGAGTTGCGCATCGAAGTCTGCCGCGCGGGCGGCCCCGGTGGCCAGGGCGTCAACACCACCGATTCGGCCGTGCAGGTCATGCACATCCCCACTGGCACCATCGTTCGCTGCCAGGACGGACGCAGCCAGCAGAAGAACAAGGAGAAGGCGCTGGGAATTCTTCGCTCGCGCCTTCTGGAAAAGAAGCAGCGGGAGGAAGCCGAGAAATACTCGGCGCACCGGCGCAGCCTGATCGGCGGCGGCGGTCGCGAAGAAAAGGTTCGCACCTACAATTACCCGCAAAACCGGGTGACTGACCACCGCGTCGGGCTGACGCTGTACAATCTGGACCGGTTCGTGGAGGGAGACATCGCCGAAATGGTAGCGGCGCTGCAGGCAGAGGACGTTGCGGAGCGTTTGCGCGAGGCCAATCTTGGGTAAAGGCTTCCTAGCGACCTTTGTAAGTCGCTGATAATCAGAGAGATAGGGGATTTCCTCACCTTTTGGACGGGGTTAAAACCTCTTGCCGAACGAAGCGAAATCTTCTTTGCTTGGTGCCGGGCGACTTGCCATCGCACATACAGAGACAAACCAAAGGAGAAAACCAATATGAAAAAATATGCATTGACCCTCTTGGCGGCCTTCGCGATTGCGGGCACGTCCTTCGCCGGAGAAGCGGTGATGTCAAAAGAGTACAAACAGCCAGTGGTCACGCCGTGTTTCCGGGATACGGAATTCGCGCTTGACCTCTTCTACACATACAGCGATGCCATTCATCGTAGCATTAGTCGTGACGCTCTCACAAACGGGGACATTACTGCCACCCCAGAGTTCGATCACAACGGCGATCTGGTGATCAACGCCAGCGACCACAAGCGCTACTTCCGCGACGGAAGCGGCGGCGGCGTCGGCTTCGACTACTTCTTCGCCCGTTACTTCGGCGTTAGCGTCGAAGGCAACTGGTGGGTGGGAGCCAACACCAACACGTTCCGCGGGGTTGTCATTCCCAATCCGGCCGGCGGTGTCACCGTGATTGGCGGCAACGGTCAAACCGCTGGAGTCGGCGTGGTCAATCCCAACGGCAGCGTTACGGTGCGCACCGTCTCGATTCCGGGCCAAAGCTCCAGCAACTTCCATGACGTTACCAATCAGGTGACCGGCAGCCTCATCCTTCGTTATCCGTTCGAAGGCCAGGTTTGCTGGGCGCCATATGTCCTGGGCGGCGGCGGCGGAGTTTGGGATGGCCGTTCGACCGGATTCGGGCACCTCGGTCTCGGTGCGGAATACCGCATCACGCCAAACATCGGCGTCTTTGCCGACTGGCGCTGGGAATGGATGTGCAACCGCAATGACGTAAACATGACCCGGGCAGGCGTCCGTTTCGTGTTCTAACCACAGGCAACCTTAACCAACTGAGACTACGCCGGGGTTCCTCCGAACCCCGGCGTTCTTTTTGTGGCGACCAGTCGAACACGGATTCAGCCTAGATTCGGCAGTAGAAATAGCCGCAAGAAAGCGCAAGAGTCGCAGAATCACGAGGATGTGATGACGGGTTGTAAATTCGTGAGTTCGCCCGGCGGGTGAGTTCTCCCGCGCCCGTCTTCTTCTGTATATCCTTCTCTTTGCGGCTTTTGTGCTTTTTTGCGGCAATTCAACCGCCGGATTAAGGTTCAGACATCATCATCTCTGCCTGGAAGCAACGTGAGGCCATTCGGTGCGGGCACGTTGTGGTCGCGCCAGCGTCTAGTAGTGCGGCAAAGCTCCCTTTGCATTACCCACAAATCGGAAGCCGAGCACGGAAGCCGGAGCGGCCTTTATTATTTGTCATCCTGAGCTTGCGAAGGATCTCACGACACGCCAGCCAGCGTCTGCAACCATTCACCGTTCTCGAAGCTGACGGCGTCAACCGCATAGGCCGTCAGTTCCGATTACGCGCCGACTAAAACGAACATCCGGGCTGCTTCGTGAGATCCTTCGCAGGCTCAGGATGACAGGATTCGAGGCGCCTTTTCCTCGTTACAACAACTTGGCTTCGTAACGCACCCATCTTCGAAGCTGCTTCGCCGCCGTGGATGCAGGGCAAACTACCTCCAATGCCGAACCACTCTTTCCTGTTCTGCCGAGCACGCTTGGAATTCTTGGAAGCAAACCATGAATGCAAGCCTTTCGAAGCACAGCTTCAAGGATGGGTGCGTGACGCAGTGCAACTGCGTCAGGGGCAAAATACGGTTTAGCTGCCGTTTCCAGGCTTGAAACCTGGCACAAACCGCGACGCCGCCACCAAGGCGACGCAGGCCGCCGCAGCCAGGCCAAAGCTCCACAGTCCGACAGTCCAATACGTCGGTCGAAACGAGAATTCGATCCGGTGCGTCCCGGGCTGAAGAAATCCCCCCCGAAAAAGATAGTTCGTCTGATAGATGGGACATTTCACCCCGTCCACGGTCACCGTCCACCCCGGGTACCATGTGTCCCCAAGCACCAGCAGCGCACGACTCCTCGCAGTGACTTCCATGCCGACTGAATTCTCATGATCGACAAACGACCGCACTCCCCGGCAGATTCGCGGGAACTGGACGCCGACCCGCCGGGCGGCGGCGTTTCTCCCGCAAGCGATTCGACGATCGCCTCCGTGTGAGAGTCGAAGGATTCGGAAGCGATCGCCTACAAAACAGGCTCCGCCCCCCCCCCGCCACCGAGCGCCGTTGCGAAATCACGAACGCGCGGGGCTGCGGGTGGGGCCGTTCGGCAATCCGGACTTCGCGTGAAGCGTTGCCCCAGAGAAATTCCCAAAACGGCGAAGCTTTAATGGTTGACAAAGCATGCACAACGGTTCATTTGTCCCGCCGTTGTGAATACTCCCGATATCCACGATGTTCCCATGCAACCCCTTCCCGTTCAGCCCCTTGGCGGGTTAGCCGCGTCATCGACTCCGTCGGTGGAGCAGAGGTCTTGCCAACAAGGCAAGGAAAGGCGTTTCCCATTCTCGTCGAGTTCGGCGGAGTTCCTTGTGGTTTTTGCCGTGGTACTCGCAATGGGCGTCTTTTTGCTGCCGTGGTATGTACCTCTAACCCAGCCGGCTTATTCTCAGTCCTACACCTACGGCTTCAATAATTTCGCCGCGTGTGTATGGATCGCCGCATGCCTTGGAATGATGGCGGCCTGGCAGTTTTTTTTCCCATCGCCGTTGGGAGTGCTTGACGCAATTCGCGAGGCCCTTTCCTCGATGATGCCGGATGCCGGGAAACCGTGCCGCGATCCGTTCCTGTTCAATAGCTTTGTTGCGATGTCGGTAATTGCATCGCTTATCAGTATCGGCTGGTTTTGGCTGGCACCCATGGCTTATGGAAACGAATCCGCCTATTTTCTATCCCGAATCGATATGATGGTAATGGGCTTTCATCCTTACCGGGATTTTCAATGTAATTACGGCCCCTTCTTTCTCTTTGGTCCCTATTACCTGTATTGCCTTTCGATGGGCGCCCTGTCGATAGAGCAGGCATACGGCGCGATATTTGTTCTTGGTTTCATCTGTGGTTTATTTTTATTTTATTATATATTGAGTCAACTGGTGGGAAGATTTGCAAGGGGAACGATCTTTTGGATCATTGCTCTGAGCTGCTCGTCTCCTTCATTTGGGCTGCACAACCTGCCACTAAGATACGCGCTCCCGTTAGCCTCCATTCTCGCAATGCACCGGGTTGTGTTAAACGCTATTGATCGTCCACAAGAGATGCTCTCGGTGGCGGGCGCGGCATTCTTGTTTCCGTTTCTGGCCTTTGCCGTCTCGCCCGAAATAGGAATAGCGGTATTGCTGGCCGCAATCGCCTATTTTGTGCGAATTTGGACGACTCCATTCCGTCGTCTCTGTTGGGCGGCGCTTGCGGTGGCCATGGTGCTTCCGGCTACGATTTTTTGTTTTTCCCGCGACTATTTTAGTGCGGTTCTATCTTTCAGCGGCGGTGGAGACAATTTTCCCATTTACCCAAACGGGTCGCACTTATTCTTCCTGGCCGCGATTTTCTGTGTGATCCCGGGGTTGACCCTGATTGGTTTTAAACGCGGGAACCTTGACGGGGCAATCTCGTTGGCGGTTTGCGTGGTCATCGGTTTGCTGATCGTAGCCGCGTTGGGCCGGACAGACGGTTATCATGTTTGCATGAACGGAATCGGGATATTCCTGCTTTTTCTGGCCGCACTTTCATGCGCGCGCAGCCGGTTATTCATCCCGGCGGTTATCATTTATTTGCTGCTTTTTTGGGTGCGTTGTTACGATTTCGGATATATGGGTCGCGACATTGCCGCAGCGCTCCAGATTCGGAAGGCGCTGGCGGATCCATCGCAGATGAAGGGATGTTTATATGTTGGCGGAGAAGCCCGGCAGTCCGGCCTGTACTACAGCAAAATGCTTCCCGTTCCCGAAGCTTACCGGGAGTTGCTCCGGTTTTCCCGCCTTGGAATTCCGCTGGGGTGCGACGAGGGATTGGAACGGTTTCTCAAGCTCAACGGGAAACTTCAGTGCGAGTATCACATGGCCCCTTACATGGAGATGTATTTGGAAGAGCATCTGCGGCGCAAACTCGCCGATCTTGCAAAAATGGAGTTGATTCTAGTGCCGTCCGGTTACCTGCAAGCCCAACCGACCGTGGATTTGCAGCGTCTGGCCGAAGCGGATTCCGCAGAGATCTCCGGGATTATGGGAATTCCGGTGAAATTCCACCTTCCACGTAATCAGCCCTTCGACCCGAATCTAGCCGTCCTCAGAGAGATCAAGGCGCATTATTCTGTTATTGCATCAATGGGGCAGAGTTATGTCGTAATGCGGAGGAACAGAGAGTCCTGACGCTCCTGCCTGAAAAGCGCCCCGCGACCCCAAGGGCAACACAAGCCGCGGCGCCCAGCGCAAAGCACCAGAGCCCGACAGTCAAATGCGTCGGCCAGAATGAAAATTCGATGCGGTGCGTCCCCGCCTCAACAAAGACGCCGCGAAAGAGGTAGTTGGCCTGAAAGATGGGGCTTTTCACGCCGTCCACCGTGGCGGTCCAGCCCGGATACCATGTGTCCCCCAGGATCAACAGCACCCGGTTCTTCGCGACGACTTCCATTGTCACCGAGTTGCCGCGATCGACAAACGAACGCACTTCCCCGGCAGATTCGCGGGAACTGGACGCCGACCCGCCGGGCGGCGGCGTTTCTCCCGAAAGCGATTCGACGATCGCCTCGGTGTGAGGGTCGAAGGATTCGGAGGCTATCGCCTGCAAAACCGGTTCCGCCCCCGCCACCGAACGCCATCGCGAGACCACGAACGCGCGAGGCAGCGGGTGTGGCCGTTCGCCAATCCGGACTTCGCGTGAAGCATTGCCCCAGAGAATCTGTTCAAACGGCGCCCCGCCGATGACGTAACGCAGCGAGAGCATGTCCGCCAGTTTTTCCTGGAGAGGCGGGGGAACCGACATCATCGCGCCGAAGAACCGGGTGTAGCGAGTCAAGGGCAAGCCCCCCGGAGTCAGACTGGACAACCCTTCCAGTTGCAGGTGACTCGTCGCTCCGGAATCGACAGCCCATTCCCAGATATCCGTGCGGGTATCGCCATAAACGTACTGCTGGGCGCCGTAGTAGGTCGAGAAATAGCGATACATCGGGTCGGTTCCGAGCCTTTTCGCCAATGCCAGCGGTCGCCGCGAATAGATTCCAGCCGGTCCCGTCGGCTGCACCTGCCGCGAAATCACGCACAAATTGATAAACGCCACGGCGACGATCCCCCCCTGCACCCACCGCACCGAACCACGCCGGAATGCCAGCATGCCAAAAAGTCCCAAGCCCAGCAGCGTAAACACCGCAGCCCAAGTGTAATCGGTCCTCGCCGAATTCACTTGCTCCACCGACGGCGTGTTGGGATTTGCCATCAGCCAGATCAGAACGCCGCTGTCAAACAGGCAAATCAGGTAACCCAGGAGAAACAGGCCAAAGCAGCTTGCCGCAACCCACCAGAGCCGGATTTGAGCCCGTTGCCCATCCTTTTCACGCGAATCGAGCAGCGACTGAAAGCCCAACGCACCGAGCATCGACAGGGCGAAGGCGACGAAAAAATAGAACTTTACTGGAAACCGGAAATGCCCCAGGCCGGGGAGCCAATGGTGGAGAAAACCATAAGCCGGAGTGTATTTTCCAGCGGACATGATCAGTCCAACCGCCAAGACAGCCGTAAAAAACCACACCAAAAACCGTCGCTCACGCGCTTTCCAGTCAAGAGAGTCGCCCTTGCGACGCAACCAGCAAAATAATGACGCTATGAGAGGCAGGATGCCCACGTAGCAGTGCCCTATCGCAAATTCATAAATCGTAGGCGCCCAATAGGCGTTCGGATAGCCAGGACGCCCGTAAAGAAAGGGAAGCAGCAGCGCCAACCATTGCCGCGGATGAGCGGATGCCATTGCAAGACCCGGGTCGATTTCGCCGGCTCTATCGGAAAACCCCATCAATTCTATCGTGCCGAGCAATTGTGGCATCGCCAACGCCAGAGCAAATGCGCCCGCGAGTGCAATCCACAACATCGAAACGCCCATCGCGGTCCAACTTCCATGATGGACCCATCGCGCTACTCCGTAGGCCACGACCAACAAAGTAAAATAATAAACAAATTCGCCATTGCTGAAGATTTGGAGTGCGAAAGCCACAGCCAAGGCAGCAATGGAAGCGGCATTGCGCACGAGTGACCCCCACAAAAACAGAGCAGTCCCGGTCTCTGAATGCCGCGGATCATCCGCCGCCGTTCGGTCGATAATGCGGCTGACCGACAGCATCCCCACCATCCCCCAAGCTATGCAGGAGAGGGAGTGGACAAACTCTATCCACCCAACGCAAAATGTGCAAAAGGTAAAGCTTACAGACGCGAAGACGGACGAAGCGATTCCCAAGCGCCAATGCCGCGCCAACGCGTACGAGCTTCCGGCAATCAACGCGATTAGGAAGGTCCAACTCAAGCGGATAGCCCACTCCAATGAAGGGAGGGCCAAAAGCCACTCCGGTGGATAGAAAGCGCAACTATAGGGGGAGGCGGCAAATGGAACACCGCATTGGCTATGAGAATACCAAGTTGGAATGTGCCCCCCCGCTATTGCCCTTCCAAGATATATCCGGGCAGTTTCCTCCCCGAAAACCAGGTCCCGCAAGTACAAAGTTCTTCCACCAAACCAGACGTCAGCCAAGAAAAACACCGCCAGTGCCGTCAACAGGAGATACGGCCAGAATCGACTCAATACAGGATGTAGAATTTTTTTCATCAAAGGAGGATACTTTCGGCAGTTTTAAGCGGAGATCGCGGTTTCCGCAAACGGTTTCGGAAATATCAAGGGGGGGGCGCAAGCAGCATCGAAACAACAACCGCTACAGCCGCGACGTCCACCGCTTCAAGAACCCTATTTCTTGCAGCGCGACAAGTATGGAAGCACGAAACGCTAAAACAACCCATGCCGAACATATTAGGCCAAATCAAGAAGCAAGCAAAATCGGAAAATCGAATTTCCAATCCCGATCTTTAGCGAAGAAAGCAATGATGCGGAACCCGAGGACTCCGCTTTCCGGGGAGCGCGCGTGCTGGCTGAGGGGAGCGCGCGCATCCTGCCCGCACGTGTCGGCATCCTGCGGACTGCGGACGCGAATACACGGCGACCGGAATGCTTGCGACCGTTAGGGATGTGTTGAGCCGGAAACATGACATCCGAGACAGGGCGTTCGCCAGAGGTCGCCGACAGGATGCCGGCGACTACGGGCAGGATGCCCACGCTCCCCTCAGCGAACTTCTTCCCTATCGCTGAAGATTGCGTGAGGAGCTCGTAAACCGCCTTTTCCGTTGACAGAATGCTCAAACGCGAAGATTTTCGAATTTTATCCGCCATGACTGTCCCGACTTTTCGCTGTCTTTGTTGCGGTTCCGCCCAAGCCGAGCCTTTTTTGCTGGGATGCCGGGACTACTACATGCGAAAGCCGGGGGAGTTCGATTACTTTCGATGTTCGGCCTGCAGCCTCGTGCAGTTGCATCCGGTTCCCGCCGATATGAGCATCTATTACGAAGCCTACCAGGTTCACCAAGGCAAATCTTGGCTGCACGAAACGCTTCGCCGGTTGTTGATGGAAAAGGCCTACTATGCGCCACCGAAGACATCGGGAAGCCGCATTCTCGATTACGGATGCGGGGACGGCTGGTTTATCAGGGATATGGCGAACCGCGGGCATCAACCGGTCGGCTTTGAACCCAATGCGGACCATGCGGCACGCCTCTCGCGGGAATTGAAACTGCCGGTATTCTCAAACGTTGTGGATCTGGAGGCGAAATGCGGAGAGTCGTTCGACGCGGTCTCGATGCATTTCGTGCTTGAGCATCTTAGCGACCCGAGTGCCGCCTTCGCACTCGCCCGCCGGCTGCTCAAACCCGGTGGCCAGTTTTATTTTACGGTGCCGAACATCGAGTCAGTCGAGTTCAGAATGTTCGGGCGCAAATGGCATGGGTTCGACACTCCGCGGCACATCTCCTATCCCACGCCTCCCATTATTCGGCGTCTCGCCGAACAGAACAGTTTCGCCGTACGGGGGATGCGCGCATTTGGAACACCAAACGACGTTGCGGGATCGCTTGTCAATGTCCTGGCAGGACACTACAACTACCATGCTTTCTGCGCCTGTATTCCCCTGGCCGTGGCATGGAACGCGGTGATGGGCGAGGCAGTTCTCGCCATCACGCTGTCCAGGCAAAACGATTGATCCGAAGCGACCGACGAGCAACGCCGGCCAGCGCCAAAAGAGACGCAACCCTCCGGGCGAGAGCAAAAAATGGCCTCTGGCGGCGTTGTGGCTCGGTTACAGCCCGCAGCGGGGATGCGCCCTCGCCGCGCCTTGCCATAGGCCATTTCTTGCTCTCGCGCGACCCCTCCCTACTTTTTTCACAAGCTCTGGGAAAACCGCTTGTAACTTTCTGCAGAAAGCTGTAAGCGTTGAAGATGAGTTTAAAGTCGGCAACGGCTTATTGCAGAAAAGCCTGAATATGCGCCGTTTCATCCAGTCAATTGCGTCCGATGCTTATCGCCGGTTTGGAGATTATATCCCGCGATGGGCGTTCTACCCGCTCTATCAATGGGTTTATCCGCCGGGCTCCGCCAAACCGATGATGATGTACATCGATATTGTCGGATCATGCAACTTGCGCTGCCCATCCTGTCCAATAGGAAACACTGAAAATGAAAAAGGAGGGGGGAGACTTGCGTTGTCGGTTTTTGAGCAAATACTTCAAAAAGCGAAACGGGAATTTGGAATCGTAGGCGTGGCGCTTTTTAATTGGACCGAGCCATTCCTGCATCCCGATCTGCCCGAGTTTATACGTTGCGTGAAGCGGGAAAACTTGATTTGCACTCTTAGCAGCAATTTGAACCTTATACGAAGAGCGGATGATGTTCTATTGGCTAAGCCTGACACTCTTAGGATTTCCCTTTCTGGTTATACTCAGGCGATCTACGGACAGACCCACGTTCATGGGGAGATTGAGACGGTCAAAAGAAACATGCGCCTCTTGAGCGAGGCAAAAAAGCGGCTGCGCAATCGCAGGACGGCGATTTATGTTTACTACCATAAGTACTTACACAATTTGGACGAGGTAGAGCCGATGAAGCAATTTGCACGTTCCCTGGGCTTCGATTGGCTGGAGGACTGGGCTTACTATATGCCGCTGGAGAGAGTGATCGAATTGGCCGAAGGCAGGCTTTCTCCCGAGAAAAAGCGTTTTGTGGACGACCACTTGGCGTTGCCAATCGATAAGGCCATTGACGAGGCAAGACTTTTCAAGAAGGAAGCGTGCGGATTGCTCCATGACCAGATCGTCCTTGATGCCGCCGGGGATATTCACATTTGCTGCGCGGCTTATGAAAAACGGACGACGAGACTTGGCCGCTTCTTAGAAATGACGCCGGATGAGGTGCGCAACGCCAAGACGCGCCATCCTCTCTGCGCTCGTTGCAGTGCGCACGGATTGCATCGCTATTTTGAGTACACCACACACCCGATTCTCCGGAAAAAATATGCTGCTCTTGTTGAGGAGAAGCTCTCTCGCACGCAACGCTAGTGCCCTGTATCATCAATATCGTCGCAGATGCGACGCTATTCGTGATACAGGGCACTAGTCTCAGACACCCTGACCTCTTCTGGAAAGAACGGCCGAATTGAAGAATGAAAATGAGCCCACCGCCGGCGCGGTCCGAAATGGATGACCCCAAAACGGCAGAGGAGGCTCGCGCTAGCGTCGTGGACTGCGGTGAAGTGCCCTTTCCATTACCCACAAACCGGAAGCCGAGCACGGAAACCGGAGCGGCCCATATTATTTGTCATCCTGAGCTTGCGAAGGATCTCACGGCAGGCCAGCCGGCGTTAGGTCACCATTCACCGTTCTCGAAGCTGACAGCGCCGCCCGATGAGCCGTCCGTCCCGATTATGTGCCGACTGAAACGAACGTCGCGATCGCCTCGTGAGATTCCTTCGACAGACTCAGGACAGGCTCTTCGCAGGCTCAGGATGACAACGTTCGGGGCTCCGTTCTCACTCCTGCGCCCGATTTGCAAACTTGTGGGTAATGGAAAGGAATCTCCACCGCTTTCGAAGCGATTGGTCTCAGGAATTACCCAAAGCGTTTCCTGCGCCCCATCGGCTCGTCGCTGTGGAGGCAAACAGGCCTCGCCGCAGTCCTGTAAGACGCTGGCGCGACCACAACGCGCCACGGCTTCGCCGCTCCGAATGGTCTCACGTCAATTCCAGGTAGAGGTCAGGAGGTCTGAGTCTGGGGTTCTCGCGGTGACGCTCTCCAAACAAAGGTGAGCCGGGCGGCGGGGACCGCGGTTCCGCCCGGTGTTCGCCACTGGTGTCGCCCACCTTTCCTGTTGCGTCAAAACCTCGTCTTTAGTAATTTCCCCGAGAAACCTCTCATGAATTTTCATTTTTGTTGCCGGTCTTGCGGTAGTGAGCACGGGACGAGCATTCTCGATCTGGGAATGCAGCCCCTGGCCAATAACTTCCTCAAGCCACAGGATCTCGGAAAGCCCGAACCGAGATTCCCCCTTCGTCTCGCCGTTTGCCACGGTTGTTGGCTGATGCAGATCACGGCCTTGGTGCCGCCTGTGGAATTGTTCTCCGAGTATCTCTATTTTTCCTCGTTCTCGGAGACGATGTTGCGGCATGCGAGGGATGCGGCAGAACGTTACATCGAGGAATTTTCCCTCGATTCAAAGAGCCTCGCAATTGAGATCGCCAGCAACGACGGCTATCTGCTGCAGAACTTTGTCCGCGCAGGAGTGCCGTGTTTGGGAGTGGAACCCGCTGCGAACATTGCGAAAGTAGCAAGGGAAAAGGGCATCGAAACGGTAGGCGAGTTCTTCGGCGAGTTGCTGGCAGGAACGCTGGTGGAGCAAGGCCGGCAGGCGGATCTGATTCTCGGCAACAACGTTTTTGCGCATGCCCCGGAAACGAACGATTTCGTCGCGGGCTTAAAACGTCTGCTCAAGCCCAGGGGGCGGATCGTCTTGGAATCCGCCTATGGGGCCGACATGCTCGACCATACCGAATTCGATACTATTTACCACGAACACGTCTTCTATTTCACTCTCACCTCGCTGATTCCGCTGTTCCGGCGGCACGGCTTGAACATTTTCCGCGCGGAGTACCTGTCAATCCATGGGGGCTCGCTGCGGTTCTTCGCCGCACACGAGGGGGATTATCCCGTGGAAGCTTCCGTGGAAGCCATTCTGGAAGACGAGATGCGGCGGGGAATCAAGTCGATGGAACACTATAGAGGATTTGCGCGGCGGGTGTCTGATTTGAAGGTCTCGCTTTGCGAGTTGCTCGCACGCTTGAAGTGCGAAGGAAAGACGATTGCCGCTTACGGTGCTTCCGCCAAGGGCACCACGTTGCTCAACCATTTTGGCATCGACACGCGGTTCCTCGATTTTGTGGCGGACCGGAGCACCTACAAACAGGGACTGCTCACTCCCGGAACGCACATTCCCGTGGTGGCCGCGGACCGGCTTGCCGGGATGAAGCCCGATTTCGCGTTGCTGCTGACCTGGAACTTCGCGGAGGAGATCCTCCGGCAGCAGGCGGAATACCGGAGTCAGGGCGGGCGCTTTATCGTGCCAGTCCCGGAAGTGAAGATACTCTAATAACAGGCGCCTGTGAAATTTTCGCCCGCGAGACTTGCCGGGGTTTGGTTGATCGACATCGAACCGAGGGAAGACCGGCGTGGATTTCTTGCGCGCACTTATTGCGAGAGCGAATTCTCGGCTTATGGCCTGAACACACGCTGGCCCCAATGCAACCTTACCCTCACCACGAAGCGGGGGATGGTGCGCGGACTCCACTTTCAGATGGAGCCAAGGGCGGAAATCAAGCTCGTTCGCTGTATTGCTGGAGCGATCTGCGACGTGGTGGTGGACCTTCGGCGGGACTCGCCGACTTTTTGCCAATGGGAGGGGTTTGACCTTTCAGCGGCTAATCGGCGCTCCCTTTATATTCCGGCTGGATTTGCGCACGGACTTCAGTGTCTGAGCGACGACTGCGAGGTGTTCTATCTGATGGGCGATTCTTATGTTCCCGAGTTGGCTGGCGGCGTGCGTTGGAACGATCCCGCAATCGGCGTTCAATGGCCCGTAAGCGAAGCGTCCGTATCTGAACGGGATGCCAACCTGCCAATGCTTTCCGAAATCCTGTGAAGCTTTTTGTCACCGGGTCCACTGGCTTTGTCGGCAAGGCCTTTTGCGCATACGCGCGAGCGCAAGGGCATGAGGTCGCCGGACTCGAACGGCCATGGCGGCTCGATGCGCCGCCATGGGAAGATATCCGGCGGTTTGCGCCGGATGCGTGCCTGCACACGGCGTGGATTGCCACGCCGGGCGAGTACCTCAACTCTCCGCTCAACGCAGATTACCTGCGGTGGAGCCGTGAGTTCGCACGCGGGATGCGCGATGCAGGCGCGCGCCATTTTGTCGCGCTGGGCACCTGCATTGAGTACGCCCCAAGCAACCGGAAGCTGTGCGAGGAAACGAGCGAGGTCTCACCGCGGTCCCCCTATGCCCTTAGTAAGAATGCATTGCGACAAGCACTCGCGGACGATTCGCGGCAGGGAGGAATGCCGTTGGCATGGGCGCGCCTTTTTTTTCCGTATGGCCCCGGCGAACATCCCAACCGGCTCTCAAGCGCCCTGGTGCGCCAGTTACGCCAGGCCGAGTCGGTCGGGCTTAAGACACCCGCAAGCATTAAGGATTACATCCACATCGACGATGTTGCCCGGGCCCTGCTCAAGGTGATCGAAAGCCGGTTCGAAGGGGTGATCAACATTGGCGTCGGCGAAGGGGTGGCCGTTCGCGAAATTGCCGGGACGATAGCGCGAATATTGGCCAAACCGGGCCTTGTCAGTGAGGCCTCCCCATCGCAACCCGACGACTACCCCTTTGTGGTGGCAGACGTGAAAAAGCTTGAGAGTTTGGGATGGCGTCCCCAATACGATCTTGCCAACGGCCTGAAAACACTGGTTGATTCCTTGCAATGAACACTTCCCCGCCTTTGGTTTCCGTTTGCGTTCCCGTTTACAACGCCGAGCCGTTCCTTGAGGAAACGCTTCGGTCGGTGCTCGCGCAATCGTATCGAAACTGGGAACTGGTGATTGTGGAGAACCAATCCAAGGATCGATCGAGGGAAGTCATTGAAAAGTTTGTGGACCTTGCCGCCGACTCGCGCATCAGAGTTCACTTCAATGAAAAACATCTCGATTCGGCCGCGTCCAACATGAATCACGCCATTGGGCTGGCCCGCGGGCAGTTCATCAAGATATTGTGCGCCGACGACACGCTGGAACCGGATTGCCTGACCGTCCAGGTGCGGGCCTTGGAGGAGAACCCCGCCGCAGCGCTCGCGGCGTGCGGCAGGAAGGTCGTCAACGCAAAGGGAAAACTGTTATTTCATCGGCAAGGTTTTCGACGCAGCGGGTTCATTGAAGGCGCCGATGTCATAAAGGGCTGTTTCCGTGCGGGTACAAACCTGGTAGGCGAGCCAACGATGGTTCTGTTGAGGGCATCGAGTTTGAACGGCATTGCACTCATGAACGCAACCGTTCCGTATTGTGTCGATCTCGATCTCTGGCTGCGCCTAATGCTCAGGGGCGGACTGGTTTACAACCGTGAGCCGCTGGCCACTTTCCGTGTTCACGGGCAGGCAGACACCCGCAGGCTTGAAGCGCGGATGGTCGGGGATTTCTTTCGCATGGCTGAAGATATTTCGCGACAGGCCGGTATTACGATCAGTCCGCTGCAATACCGCTGGCTAAGCTTCAGAATCCCAATCCAGAATGCTGTGCGTCGTCTGGTTTATCGGTGGGCGCGGAGCTGATGGCGTCTGCTCAAATCGACCGCTGTTACTTCGGTTTTCCCAAGGAAAACCAATGAAAACCCTCCTGATTGCAGGCAGGGAGAACCCGATGCTGTCGGTCAAGAAAAAACCTGAGCCACGGCTCAATAAAAGTTCCGTAAAAATCCCGCTTTTTTCTTGTCCCCCATTCGAGCGTTCACTACTCTGAGCCTGTCGGCGGGCAAGCGAGAGCAAGCCTGTGAATAACTTGTGAATAATTTAAAAAAGTTTCCTCAGATTTCTGAAAAGTCCGAATCATCGGGCTTCCGCGCCGGTTGTTGCCCGGAAAACCTTGCCGCAAGCGGGTTCCACGGTGGTGTGTATCGTATTTCGTTGAAACTCAGCGACTTGCGCCATTGTTCCTCATGTGTTTTTGTCCCAATGGGGGGCGAAATCGTTCAAAAAACGTGTTTGGGCCTGCCCTCAACTGCTGTTGCGAGCCTCCCGGCGAACAGTTTTCAACCCGTCACTTCAAGTTGGGCATAATTTCATCCATGGAAGATCATCTCGCCTTGATTTGGAAGCACATAGCCGACGTCATCCGGCGTGAGGTAAGCCCCGATACGTTCCAGCGCTGGTTTAAAGCGATTCAGATGCTCAAAGCGGATGAATCGGAGATCACGTTGAGGGTTCCGAACAACATCTACCAACTCTGGATCGAGACCAACTACATGGCGCTGCTCCAGGCCGCCATCCTCGCCGTGCTCGAAGGCCCGCGCAAGGTGGTCTTTACCACGGCGGACCCGGTTCCGGCTGCAAAGTGCGAAAAGCTGAACGGGCAGGAAGCGACGGCCGAATCCAAAAAACAGACGGGAAGCGAGACGGCAGACCTCGCAGCCGGTGCAACGCCCTCGACAGTCCCGGTTAGGGCATCCGCCGAAAATCAAAATCACAGGGAAGGCAACTCCGGCGCAAGCAACGGCAACGGGATGAACCCGCGGAACACCTTTGACTCCTTCGTCGTCGGCAACAACAACATGTTTGCGCACGCGGCGGCCCTGGCGGTGGCTCAAAATCCGGCCAAGACCTACAATCCGCTGTTCGTTTACGGCGGGGTTGGCCTCGGCAAGACGCACTTGATGCATGCTGTCGGGCAGCAGGTCGGCGCGCGCAAGAAGAACGCGAAGGTGATCTACCTCACCAGCGAACAGTTTACCAACGAGTTCATCGACGCCATCAAGAACAGCAAGCTCGTCCGATTCCGGAACCGGTACCGCCAGGCGGATGTGCTGCTCATCGACGACATCCAGTTTCTTTCCGGCAAGGAACGCTCCCAGGAGGAGTTTTTCCACACGTTCAACACCCTTTTTGACGGCCACAAGCAAATCGTCCTCTCCAGCGACCGTCCGCCGAGCGAGATCGAGCACCTCGAACACCGTTTGGTTTCCCGCTTCGAGTGGGGACTGACGGCGGAATTGCAGCCGCCCGACATCGAGACCCGCGTAGCCATCCTGCGAAAAAAGGCCCAGATTCTCGACATCAAGCTGGAGAACGGAATGATTGAATTCCTCGCGCAGCGCATCCGGACGAACGTGCGCCGCCTGGAGGGCGCTCTGATGCGCGTCGCTTCGTTCGCGTCCTTGAGCGGGCGCGCGTTGACCCCCGAGGCCGTCGAACATCTCCTGAAGGATATCCTCCAGGAAGAAGCGCGGCGCACCGTCACCATCGAGCAAATTCAGCGGCGGGTGGCCGAACACTTCGACATCCGGCTCGCGGACATGACCAGCAAACGCCGCCCGGCCAATATCGCATTTCCGAGGCAGGTGGCCATGTATCTTACGCGGGAACGCACCAAGACCTCCCTGAGCGAAATCGGCGATGCCTTCGGAGGACGCGACCACGGAACCGTCCTGCACGCCCACCGCCTGGTGAAGCAAAAGATGCTCGCCGATGAGAAGGTGCGCCAGATCGTGAACTTCCTGGACAACCAGCTCAGCCGCTAAGCGGGGTCACATTTTTGGCGATTGCGTTTTTTTTGCTGGCAGAGCGGTAAAATTTAAGTGACTTCTTGACACGCGCGCAGCCATCGCGATTATCCACGGGATTGTGCAATTGGAAGAGTCACGCCCGGCGTGCCCCCAAAATCAATCACTACTCCTTATGAAGTTTAGCGTCAGCAAAGAAAACTTTCTCGCAGGTTTGCAAACCGTGCAGAACGTGGTCAGCACCCGCACCACGCTGCCGATCCTTTCCAACGTCCTGCTGCAGGCCACCGAAGACGGCCAGCTCCGGTTCACCACGACCGACCTCGACGTTGGGATCAGGGCGGCGGTGACGGCTGCCGTCGAGCGACCCGGCGCAACCACGCTCCCGGCCCGCCGTATTGCAACCATTGCCCGAGAACTGCCCGCCAGCGAAATCACCATCGAGGTCGACGCCAAGAACGCCGCTTCCATTCGCAGCGGTCCCAGCTTTTTCAAGATCCACGGTCTGCCCGAAGAGGAATTTCCGCCGCTGCCGAAATTCGAGAACGCCAAGACTTTCAGCATTCGCCAGAAGGACCTGCGCGACGGACTGAGGAAGACGGCCTATGCGATTTCCACCGACGAAACGCGCTACGTTCTCAACGGCGTGCTCTGCTCGTTCAAGGACAACAAATTGACGCTGGTAGCCACTGACGGACGCCGCCTTGCGCTGGTGGATCTCGAGTTGGAATTCCCGCGCAGCCAGGAAACCGAGATCATCGTCCCGACGAAGGCCGTCGGGGAGTTGCAACGATTGCTGCTCGACGAGGGTGAGATCCGCCTGAGCGTCGGCGAGAATCAGATCGCCTTCGAACTCAACGGCACCCTGCTCGTCTCCAAACTCATCGAAGGCAATTATCCGAACTATCGCCAGGTGATCCCGAGCGAGACCAAAGAGCGAATCGCGCTGGAACGGGAACTCTTCCTGGACGCGGTGCATCGTGTTTCGCTGCTGTCCAGCGAGAAGAGCAACTCCGTCAAACTGACCTTCTCGAAGAACAACCTCGAAATCGCGGCGAACACCCCCGACGTTGGCGAAGCCAAGGAAAGCCTGGCGGTTGCCTACAAGGGCCGGGAATTTGCCATCGCGTTTAACCCGGACTTCCTGATGGCGCCGTTGCGCAACCTCTCCAACGACGAAGTCTACCTCGACCTGATCGATGAGATGAGCCCCGGAGTCGTCAAGATTCAGGGGCCGTTCCTCTACGTCATCATGCCGATGCGCATCTCCTAGCCCCCTGAAAAACAACGAACGGAACAAGAAAAATTAGTTGGCGCTTTGGAACCGAACGTGCTAATTGTAACGGTATGATTATTTCCTTCCAGAAATGGGTGTCGCTGCTGAGCGCCGTCGGAGCAATGGTGCTCAGCGCCTCGCCCGCCCTCGCCACTTCCGATCTGCTGACGTGCAACGGAGCCACAGCGCCGTTGTTCGCGCCAAACGCCAAGATCTGCGTTGTCAGTCAGAATACTGGCTTGGCAATGTGGTATAACTTGCGTAACCACGGATTTGTCGAGACCAAGGCCATTGCCGATCGTAACAGCGGCTTTGCGACTCCCGAAGAGCTGCTCTTCGGATTTGAGCACCAGATGGCACCCGTCGTGTTCAGCCGCCCCGGAATGATTATCTCCGACCTCGGCGATTCTCCAATGAACCAGTTCCTGGCGGAAGCGACGCGCAATGTCGGAACTCCGACCGGGTTGATTTTCACCAAGGATGGTTCGATTTATACCGCGGCGCCAACCCCGGACTGTGATCTTTCGTTCATCGATCCCTGCGGATTGCTGGCTGAAGCCACTTTGAACGACACCAACTCGATTCCCACCAGTGTTGCCGTTATTTTAAAGGTCAAGACAGTGCCGGAACCTTCTTCGTTGGCACTGATCGCTCTTGCCTGCGTTGCTGCCGCCGGTTCTCGCCGCTTCCGCGGCGGCGTTTCCTAGCCGTAATTCGGCTAAGGGCGCTTGTACTTGGATAAAGGCAATGAAAGCCCTTCTCCCTGTATTGGCTGTCATTCTCCTAAGGCCATTCGCCGCATCATGCGTCGAACCGCCTAAACCGCTGGCGCCGACGCCAGACGCGCGCCAGCTTCGCTGGCAGGAGATGGAAATGATCGCGTTTGTGCACTTCAGCATGAACACCTTCACCGACAAGGAATGGGGGTACGGCGACGAATCGCCCGCCACCTTCAATCCGGAGGCCGTCGACGCCGGGCAGATTGTCGGCACGCTGAAAGAGGCGGGGTTTCGCGGCGTGATCCTCACGGCCAAACACCACGACGGATTCTGTCTTTGGCCGAGCAAGGTGACGTCGCACTCCGTGAAGCACAGCCATTGGAAGATGGGCAAAGGCGACGTCGTCCGCGATATCTCCAATGCCTGCCACCGCGAAGGCCTTGCCTTTGGCCTTTACCTTTCCCCGTGGGATCGAAACCATGCCGAATACGGACGCGGCGCCTACATTGAGTATTACGAGAACCAGCTTCGCGAACTGCTGACCGGTTACGGGCCGATCTTCGAGTTTTGGATGGACAACGCCAACGGCGGAGACGGCTTCTACGGCGGCGCTTGCCAGACGCGCCACATCGACGCGGACACCTACTATCCCTGGACGGAAATCTGGAACCTGATCCATGAGCTTCAGCCTCAGACGATCATCTGGGGGGAGATCGCACCCGGATGCGATGTTCGCTGGATCGGAAACGAAGGCGGTGTGGCCGGCGACCCGTGCTGGGCGACTGTAAATCCGAAGCGGTGGCTTTCCGATCCCGAACTGAATCAGGGCGCTCGCGACGGTTCCGTGTGGATGCCGGGCGAAACCAACACGTCCATCCGGCCCGGTTGGTTTTATCACCAGAATGAAGACGACCGGGTGAAATCGCCGGGACGCCTCATGAAGCTCTATTTCGAATCGGTCGGCCGTTCGACGAACCTGCTTCTGAACATCCCGCCCAACCGGCGCGGGGTTATCGACGAACACGATGTGGCGGTGCTCCGGCAATGGCATTCCATCCTCGACCGCACGTTCGCCGTCGATCTCGCCCGCAGTTCCACCGCCGAAGCCAGCAACGTTCGCGGACACGATCGCCGCTTCGCCGCAGCCAACGCCATTGACGGCGGGCGCGAGACCTACTGGGCCACTGACGACGATGCACCGCAGCCCACCCTGACATTGACCTTCCCGAAGCCGGTCACATTCAATGTAATCCGGTTGCGGGAGTATCTGCCCATGGGCCAGCGCGTCGATGCGTTCGCCGTCGATGCGGCCTCCGGCGACGGTGCGTGGGAGACCGTTGCCGAAGCGCGGCAGATCGGCGCGCAACGCCTCCTGCCCACCCGCTTTGTAACCGCCTCCAGGGTGCGTCTGAGGATTGTGCATGCTGCGGTCTGCCCCGCCATCTCCGAGTTTGGGCTTTTCAAAATGCCCGCGACCGCGTCCGAACCGGTTATCGCCCGCGACCGCAACGGCTTGGTAACGCTCTCGACTGACCTGCCCGGCCCGTGGATTCGCTACACGCTGGACGGCAGCGAGCCCACCGCAACCTCGCCGCTCTACAAGGAGCCGTTTCCGTTGCGCGTCGGCGGAGCCGTCAAAGCCCGCGCGTTCCTGCCCACCGGGGAATCCGGCCCGGCGACCGCGCGCCGATTTTAATCCCATACGGGGTGGGCGCCAGCCCATGATGGCTCATTGCCAGGCTCTGTAAACTCCGCAGTTCACAGCAAAGCGTGGAGGGCAGCAACCCATGGGGACTCGTTCCCTCCAGCCTGGGAACGCTCTTGTTTTCGAGGCTCCAGCCTCGTGAATTTTCTGGATGCACAGCCGCCTACGGAGTCGGTGACGCAGAGCCTGCACGTTTGACTTTCGCGTGATGTGGGAGGCTGGAGCCTCGGGAATACTTGCGTTCCCAGGCTGGAGCCTGGGAACGAGTCCCCATGGGCTTTCGCCCTCCACGCATGATGAAAACTTGGATTACGGGCGGTGCGTCGATCCGAAGGGGAGCGCGGGCATCTTGCCCGCATCAGCCGGCATCCTGGTGCCGGCAC
>Ga0316227_1000493_pt1 | contig 55857 bp, 45 predicted proteins | sample TBH18019metaG_FD_206012 | JGI IMG/M metagenome (GOLD analysis project Ga0316227, IMG submission 206012) | Freshwater microbial communities from Trout Bog Lake, Wisconsin, USA - TBH18019 | ecosystem: Environmental > Aquatic > Freshwater > Lake > Hypolimnion/Profundal zone | place: USA: Wisconsin... | reverse complement strand
ACCAGTGTCGGATCAGGCTCTGGTACGTGCGTACCTCGAAGGCTCCCAGTCCCGCCTCCTGCTTGGCCCGCTCAAACCACTTCTCCACCTGCCAGCGGCTCAAGAGCACGCGGATCATCTCTTCCACTGTGTCTTATAAAAAAGGGATAATCCCCCTTGCCGCGTAATGATGAGGCACCTTCCGGTTCAATCTCGCAGGCAACCCAAGGAGCGGCCATGACCGTCGTTCAACGGCCCGTAGCGATGATTCTATGTCTGTTGGTGACTGCGGGGGCGCTATGCCGGGCCGCTTCCGCGCAAACAGCGTCCGCCACGCAAGCCTCCACCGAGGCGGCCACCCGGCGACACTTCAATTCGGAAGAGTGGCGACGCGAGGCCATGAACCGCACCTGGCAGGAGACCGCGGCGCGCCTGAAGTTACCGCAAGAGTGCATCGAACAGCTGCAGCGCGACAAAGTGATCGTCGGTTCGAGATCCTTTAAACAGATATTCGATCCCTACCTGGGCAGCGGGGTGCGGCATTTCATCACCTCCGACTCGCTGCTCAATGGCTTCCACGTATTGTTTGAGGAATCGGTGCGGCGGCTGGAAATCGCCCAGGCCGGACGCCTGCCGGCATTCCTGCAGACGGTCTGGAAAGGTTTGGACAGCGATCAGAAGATCGCCGGCAATGCGAACCTGGCGCGGGATCCTCTACCGCGGCGCAATCATGCCCTATTACGAATTCACCAGCGACAAGCGTCTGACCGACAAGGAATTCCAGGCGCTTCTGGATTCGCCGACGCCGCCGGCCCTGCCGCAGTGGGTTCAGCCCATCTACTACAAGCCATGAGGAGGGCGTGGCGACTAGACGTCCAGATTCTTCACTTCCAGGGCGTGTTCTTCGATGAACTGCCGGCGGCGCTCCACATCCTCGCCCATCAGCACCGTGAACATGCGATCGGCTTCGCCGGCATCTTCCAGGGTCACCCGTTTGAGCACACGGTGGCTGGGATCGAGCGTGGTCTCCCACAACTCGTCGCTGTTCATCTCGCCCAGACCCTTGAACCGCCCGATCTCGATGCCCTGCTTGGCGATTCCGTAGACCTGCTGGAGTATCTGGCCTACGCCGGCGATGTCGATAACTTTGCCTTCGTTGAGCAGCGCGTACTTGGTCCGTAGCCGTTCGCCGCTGACCGACTCCTCCTGGGTCAGGAAGTAATCGTCGATCGGCAGCAAAAAACTCCCCAATTGGCCAAAAAGTTTCTCCAAATCCTTGATCTCGTGCATCTCCTGGTTTTTCTGGAGCTTGGGCAAGGCCTGGTCCTGCGGCCTCGGCACCTCGGCCTGACCGGGCGGAACCTGGCTTTCCTCAACCCACAGCCCCTGCTGGCGCAGATATTCATCGCGCTCGATAACACTGTGGAAGAACTGGTCATGGCCGTCGACCACCAGGCGATAGACCGGCAGTTTCCCTTCGGCATTCCTCCGGGCCAGAAAATCAGCGAAATCAATGCCGCGCCGCTGTACGATGCCGATGAGTTCCTCCAGCTTGCTCAGCAATTCCACCACTTTGCGCAACTCGGGGCCCGCCAGCCGCCGGGTATCTTTGCCGGTGTCGGCATCGCGGATAACCAACTCGGTGCCGGCCAAACCCAACTCGGTCAGCGTCTTGCGCATGGAGCGCTCATCCAGGACGTACTCCACCTTCTTCTTGCGGGTCACCTTGTATAATGGCGGCTGGGCCACGAAGACCCGGCCGGCCTTGATCAGCTCGGCCATGTGGCGGAAGAAGAACGTCAGCAACAGGGTGCGGATGTGGCTGCCGTCGACGTCGGCGTCGGTCATGATGATGACCCGGCCGTAGCGGCGTTTTTCCAGGTTGAATTCATCGCGGATGCCGCAGCCCAGGGCGCTGATGATGGTGCGGATTTCCTCGTGGCCGAGCATCTTGACCAGATTGGCCTTCTCGACGTTGAGTATCTTACCCTTAAGGCCCAGGATGGCCTGGATGTTCGAGTCGCGCCCCTGCTTGGCGCTGCCGCCGGCCGAGTCGCCTTCGACCAGGAACAACTCCGTGTCCTCGTTGCTCTTAGAGCGGCAGTCCGACAATTTGCCGGGCAGGCCGCCGCCTTCGAGGCTGTTCTTCCGCCGAGTCAACTCGCGGGCCTTGCGGGCCGCCTCCCGAGCCTCGGCCGCCTGAGTACATTTCTCGAACACCACCTTGGCGTCTTTGGGATTCTCCTCGAAAAAGCTCGACAACCTCTCGTTCACCGCCGAACTGACGAAACCTTCGACTTCGCTGTTGCCCAGCTTGGTCTTGGTCTGCCCCTCGAACTGCGGCTCGGGAACCTTGACGCTGATGACGGCGATCAGCCCCTCGCGCACGTCATCGCCGGTGGGGCGCAGGCTCTTCATCATGCCGGCGGTCTCCGCGTAACGATTGATGGTGCCCGTCAAGGCGGTCTTGAAGCCGCTGAGGTGCGTACCGCCTTCGTGGGTATTTATGGTGTTGGCGAAACTCTCGATGGTCTCGTTGTAACCGTCGTTGTACTGCATCGCCACTTCCAGGATGAGTTGCGTGGCGGCATCTTCTTTCTTGAAGTAGATGATCGGATGCAGAACATTTTTGCCGTCGTTGAGGTACTTGACGTATTCCAGCAATCCGTGCTCGTAGCGGAACTCATCGCGCTTGCCGGTGCGCTCATCCTCAATGACGATCCGCAGACCCTCGTTGAGATAGGCCAGTTCGCGGAGGCGCTTCTGCAGCACGTCGTACTTGAACTCGACATCGGGGAAGATCTGCTTGTCGGGCTTGAAGGTCACTTTGGTCCCGGTCTTGGGACGGTGTCCAATTATCTTCAAATCCTTCGCCTTAGCCCCGCGCTCGAATTCCATGTGGTAGACATTGCCCTCGCGGCTGACCTCGACCTCCAGCCATTCCGACAGGGCATTGACCACCGATGCGCCCACGCCATGGAGGCCGCCGCTGACCTTGTAGGCGCTATTGGCGTTGTGTTCGAATTTGCTGCCCATGTGCAGGACGGTGAAGACACCCTCGACGGTGGAAATCCCCAGTTTGGGGTGGTCGCCAACGGGTATGCCACGGCCATCATCAACGACGCTGCAGCTGCCATCGGCGTTGATGGTCACGGTGATGATCTTGCAGAAGCCGGCTCCGGCTTCATCGATAGAGTTGTCGACGACCTCGTAGACCAGGTGGTGCAGGCCGCGCGGCGTGGTATCGCCGATGTACATGCCGGGGCGTTTGCGCACGGCTTCGAGTCCCTCAAGCACCTGGAACATGCTTTCGTTGTATTCGGGGTTGCCGCGGGTAAGGGCCGGGGCTGTAGCTGCTTCAGTTACGTCAGAAATTTGCGAATTATTCTGCTCGGTCATTGGTATGATTATCCCAGAATTAGCGGCCCCTGACCAGTGGTTGATGGCCAACGATAATAGGCAAGGAGCAAGGCTGAGCAGTTGTCATTCTTTCCTTCTACTTTCTCCTACTCTCCTTCTCTATCTGGCGTATAATATTTCTTGAACGGAGACCGCCATGAGCCAAGAGAGAAACGAAAAGCAGACTTCCGACGGCCAGAGCGCGGGCGTGGCCACAGCAACCCCCGGGCCCATGGAGAAGAAGAAGCCCAAGTCCCAGCCCCGGCCTCCCGGCATGATGCCGCAATGGAAGGTGCTTTTGCACAATGATGACAAGAACGATGCCCTCTTCGTAGTGGTGACCATAATTGAGCTTACCAGTCTCAAGAAGGACGATGCCGTCCTGCGGATGCTTGAAGCCCACAAGACCGGCGTGGCCCTGCTCTTGACCACCCACAAGGAGCGGGCCGAACTATATAAGGACCAGTTCCAGTCCAAGGGCCTCACCGTGACCATCGAGCCCGCTGAATGAATGGGGGTGCCAGATTTTTTCTGGCCGTGTGCCTTTTGTGGAATAAGGGAAATGTATGTGCCGCTAATAGCGGCATTTGCGGCGGGATAGGGATGTGGCCCTGCCGGCTCCTTGGGTGGCTAATCGTTGAAGCTACAATGCTTTTGCAGGGCATGGTGGAGCCGGCGCATGTAATCCTTGGCGGGAATATCTATGCAGCCAAAACGGCGGAGGTGAGGGGTGACGGCCTGGCAGTCCAGCAGTTCGTAGCCGTGCCGGCGCAGATGCCCGACAAGATAAACCAGGGCGATCTTGCTGGCATTAGCTACGTAGTGGAACATGCTTTCGCCGAAGAAGACGGCGCCCAGGTTCACGCCGTACAGGCCGCCGGCAAGCTGGCCGTCTTTCCAGGTTTCCACACTGTGGGCAAAGCCCAATTCGTGAAGGCGCTGGTAAGCGGAGATGAGGCGGTCATTTATCCACTGGCCCGAACCATGGCTGGTCATGCAAGCGCTCATTACCGCGGCGAAGTCATGATCGATGCGCAACTCGAAGACAGGAGGGTCTTTGCGCATGAGCTGACGCAGCGACTGAGGCGCATGGAAGGCATCCAGTGGGAAAATGCCGCGCGGGTCCGCCGTAAACCACGCGATGCAGTCATCGCTACCGGCCATGGGAAACAGGCCCTGGGCATACGCCGAAAGCAGCGTTTCGGGGTCGAGGGGAACATCCTGGGAGGAAGAGGAGGACATAGCAAACGCTAAACGTTGAATGATGAACGCGGAGCGGACAGAGGAAATTTGCCATGTTTGCTGACGCGCTGCCGGTCAGGGGATCAATTGCTTCAATAGTGGGAGCAGTTCCTGCCAGAGGGCCCGGTCGCCGGAGGCGTAAAGGATGTTGGTCCTGAGCCAGTCCACGGGATTGCCGATGTCATGTCGGCGGCCGGTGAGCTTGACGGCGTGTATAGGTTGGCGCTCCAGCAGCAGCCGCAGGGCATCGGTGAGCTGAATTTCGCCGCCCTTGCCGGGGACCGTGGCATCAAGGCAATCGAAGATGGCCGGGGTCAGCACGTAGCGGGCGGCGATGGCCAGGCGACTGGGGGCCTTGTCGGCCGCCGGTTTCTCCACCAGCGTGTCCAGACGCAGCACGCCTGGCGCAATCTCCACGCCGCCAACGATGCCGTAGCGGCTTACTTTTTCCGGCGGCACTTCTTCCACGCCGATGATCGAAGTGCCAAGGGCGGCATAGGCTTCGATAAGTTGGCGCGTGGGGGCGGCGTCGCCGCTGAAGATGGTGTCGCCCAACAGGCAGGCGAAAGGTTGATCGCCGACGTGACGGCGAGCCTGGTTGACGGCGTCGCCGAGGCCGCGCTGCTCAGACTGACGGACGCTGTGAATTTTCACCCGGGCCAGCAGGGCGTTGAGGGGGGCAAGCAGAGCCTCCTTGCCGCCGTCGCGCAGGCGTTGCTCGAGTTCGGCGTTGCGGTCAAAATGGTCCTCGATGGCCCGCTTGTCGCGGGAAGCAACCAGGAGAACATCATCGATACCGGCTGCGGCGGCTTCCTCGACGACGTACTGAATGGTCGGACGGTCGAGAATGGGCAGGAGTTCCTTGGGAACGGCCTTGGCGGCGGGAAGCATGCGCGTGCCGAAGCCGGCGGCGGGGATTACGGCCTTTTTGACGATGTAATTCTGTAAGGGCATGGGGGGAATCCTGTATTAGTGCGGCAAGCGTGAGGCCAGGGCGAAATTGCGCTCAATAATGTAGGATAGACAATACCAAAAAATACCCAATGCAAGTTTATCATTCGAAGATGATGGGGAGCAGAATGGTGCAGTGGATGGCGGCCAGGGCGTCGGAGAGGCGCTGATAGTGGCGGCCGCCTTTGTAGAGGCCGACGATGGCGCCGCCGCTGCCGGCGAATTTGGCGCTGGCGCCAGTGGAGCGGGCCACCTCGACCATGCGCAGGTTTTCGGGAGCGATGGGCATGATGGTGCGGCGCAGATCGAAATTGGCGTCCATTACCTGTCCAAGGATGTCAAAATCGCCGGCCATGAGGGCATCGCGGCCGCGCTCGGTCAGGTCGCGATACTTGTTCATGGCGCTGACGACGGTCGGGTCGCCGGCATTGAACAGTGCACGCAGGTTGCGGTGAGGCAAGTCGCTGACCTCGGCGCGTTCGGGATCATAGGCCACATACAACGGCGGCGGTTTAGGCGGGCGCAGGGGCGTGTATTGGCCATAGCCGCGGGAATCCAGCAGTTTCTTGTCGAAGTCCATGTGGACGATCCCCTCGTAAGTCTGGATGACGCGATCCTGGAGTCCGGCGCTGATGCCCAGTTCGTCCTTTTCGACCGAGAGGGCCAGGCTGGGCAACAGGTGCTGGGGAATCTGGACGCTGTAGAATTCCTGCAGGGCGCGCATGGTGGCGACAACAATAGCGCTGCTGCCCGACAGGCCCACCAGACGCGGTATATTGGTCTCGAAGCCGATGGTGCAGTTGCGCTGGTGAAGTTCCAGTTCATGCTGGTGGCAATAGTCGGTGAAACGCTTAACGGCAGCCTTGATGAGGCGCATACCGCCATAATATCCGTGCAGGCGCAGGTCGCGCACGAACTCGCCGATGCTGCCGAAATGCCCCATGTCGCCGTGGCCGGGTAAAATCTCAAAATAGGGACTCTCCCAGATGGAGACCTTGACCTGGAAGTTGCGGATAATACAGGAGAGGGTCTTGCCGAAGTAGCCATCGGAGGGATTGCCAACCAGGCCGGCGCGGGCGTGAGCATAGGCGTGAATGATCATGTGAATACAAAAAGTTACCGAACCATCGTGCGCGATTCCCGAACGACGTAGAATAAGATGACTATTATGGACGTGATCTATCTGGATAACAATGCCACGACCCAGCCGGCGGAGGAAGTGGTCAGAGCGATGGAACCGTTTGTGCGGGAGTGGTATGGCAATCCTTCGAGCGTACACCGCTTCGCCCAGAGGTCGCGGCACGCCATCGCCGAGGCTCGTGCCCAGGTCGCGGCCCTGGTCGGAAGCGCCGAGGGGGAGTTGACATTCACCAGCGGCGGCACGGAATCGATCAACACAGCGCTATGCGGATTGCTGGCGGCGCGAACCCCGCGCAAGCGCATCATAACCAGCGCTGTGGAACATTCCGCATCGCGGGAACTGTGCCGGCAGCTTGCGCGCCAGGGCGTCGAAGTGGTCGAAATCGGCGTGGATGCCGTGGGCATGCTCGACCTGGGGGCTTTGTCCGGCGCGCTGGATGACCGGGTGGCCTTGGCCAGCTTTATGTGGGCCAACAATGAGACCGGGGTGATATTTCCGGTGGCGCAAGTGGCGAGGATGTGCCGGGAAATCGGCGTGCCGTTCCACTGTGACGCCACTCAGGCAGTCGGCAAACTGCCGGTGACCGTACCTCAAGCCGGCATGGACGTCATGAGTTTTGCCGCCCATAAATTCCACGGCCCCAAGGGAATCGGGGCGTTGTACATACGGCGCGGCTTGCGCATCGCGCCGCTGCTGATCGGCGGCCCCCAGGAGGGCGGCCGGCGTGGCGGCACGGAGAATGTTGCGGGAATCGTGGGCATGGGAGCAGCCGCGCAGTTGGCCGGGAAATGTTTGCCGCTCATGAACCAGGTGGCATCCCTGCGCGACCGGCTGGAGGAAGGCATTCTCCAACGCATCGAGTCCACGGCGGTGCATGGCAACGCCGCCGCCCGCCTGCCCAACACGACGAACATCGGATTCAGGTCCCTGGAGGCGGAGGCGATTTTGCTGTTGTTGAGCGAGCGCGGCATCTGTGCCAGCGCCGGATCGGCATGCAGCAGTGGGAGCCTTGAGCCGTCGCATGTGTTGCGGGCGATGAAGGTTGATGAGCCGAGCGCTCACGGGGCGATCCGCTTCAGCCTTTCGCGGTATACCACCAGCGCGGAGGTGGAGCGGACATTGCAGGTGTTGCCGGGGGTGATTGGGAAGTTGCGGGAAGTGATGGGGACGGAGCAATGAAAAGAATTCTCGGCGCGCGATGCTTGCGACGGTTGTTGATGCGGCAATAAATTTGTGCGAGCATCGCATGGAATAATGTACATGACATCTTCTTCCCTTTAGAATCTATCTCAGAACCCAATGGCCCCGCGCCGATGCATATTTCGCCTGCAATCAAGGAGCGACGACGAGGCGTATCAATGGAGAGATACGGCGAGGAGGAACGACGACGAGTGCGGGCGCAAGATGCATCGCCCGGAGAGTGTGCCGGGAATGGCCCATCGCGGAGTCATTGGGTTCTGAGATAGATTCTTAGTCAGGAGACAATATGACAAGGATATGCACCATCGCCGCCCTGGTGTTTTGCGGTCTGGCATTAGCCGTGCAGGCGGACAACATGAAGGCTTTTGCGCCGGCCGGGGAGGGAATGGTTCGGTATGTTCTGCAACTTCCCAAACAGGATGATGAGGCGGCGTTCAAGGTGGAACTCATCGTCGGCAAGACGATGCAGGTCGACCAGGGAAACCGTTATTTCTTCGCGGGCAGGATCGATGAAGAGATCATCAAAGGTTGGGGATTCCCGTGTTATAACGTCAGCAAATTGGGTCCTATGGCGGGAACGCTGATGGCGATCGACCCGAACGCGCCAAAGGTGGACCGCTTCATTGCCCTGGGCGGCGAGCCGTTTCTCATCCGCTACAACAGCCGCTTGCCGGTAGTGGTGTATGTTCCCGCAGGCGTTGAAGTGCGCTACCGGATATGGAGCGCCGCCCCTGAGGCCAAAGCTATTGAGAAAGGTTGAGCGAAAGAACCGGCGGACAAACCAGACCGCAGCCGAGGGCGGCTGGGCTACCGAAGACTCCGCAATCATGCCCTGTCGGAAAATTTGGGCGCCCCTATTCCCCAAACCCGTGCCGAGTGATATTTCCCATCACCAGTGAGCCATGAACAGCTCATTGCTCAACATTCCCTGTCCCAGGCTTCCCTGTTCATTATTCACTGATTGTCCGCCCCACATACCACGGCATCCATATAGCGCAGCGCCCGACCACCGCCGCGATTGTGCCCAGCACGATGCCCCGCAGCCCCTGGTGCCCAAAACGCACAAAGGCATAGCTCAGGATAACATTGGCAACTCCCGCGATCAGCACGGCGGCGGTGAAGGGCTTGAACTTGCCCATGCCCAAGAGGATCGACCTTCCCACAATGGCGCTGCCGCCGGCGACCGTGTGGATCAGAACCAGCGGCAGAATGGCACAGGTCAGCGGCATGGGATTACCTAGCCATAAACGAAAGAGGATCGGCGCCAGGGCGTAGACCGCCAGTGCCGCCGGAACCAGAAGCGCCAGACTGGCCAGGGTTCCGCGGATGTAATAGCGGCGGACGGCGGCACGGTTGCCGGCGACGTGGGCCAGGGCCGCCCGAGGCAGCAGCACCGCCGCAAGGGCGCTGACCAGCAGGAGCATTCCCGAGTCGATCTGCGTCGCCGGAGCGTAGTCGGCGACCGTCTTGGCGTCGATCAGGCGGTTGATGAGAATGAAATCGGTCGGGGCGTAAAGGTAGTCGGCCAGGTTGGCGATGACGACGACCAATCCCAGTCCCAGTAGCCGCCGCAGGAGGGGAACATTCATGAGTCCCCAACGCGCCCGACCGCCGCCGGCGATGCGCTGCACCTGCGCCAACCGCGCAACCAGCAGCATTAGTCCCGATATACAGAACGCTCCGCCGGCCGCCAGCAGCGGCTGCAACGGCCAACTCGCGGCCAAGGCCAGCAACGCGAAAACAGCCTCGGAAGCGGACACCAGAAAATTATCGCGCGCGATAAACCTCCTGGTCTGAAGTTCGGCGCTGGCCGGATCGCTCAGGAGGCGGGACAGGTTGCCCACGCCCATGAGCAGCACCAAAGCCGGCATGGAGGTCTTCAATTGGGCCGGCACCGTGTGCAGAAAAGAAAACAGACCGCCATAGGCGATGGTCAAGGCCAGTCCTATGGCGCAGCCAACCAGCGCCAGAATCATGCCATTGGCATAGATGCGAGCCGCAAAGGATGAGTCGGCGTCATGGGCGGATGCGGGGGCCGGTTCGTGGCGCGCTTCGGCCAGCATGCGGATCATCGCCGGGGCTAGTCCGAAGGAGGTATAATTAAGCAGTCCCACAGTCGAGCGGACCAGGGCGAACATGGCAAACTGTCCGGCTCCGCCCCGACGAAAGAGGATAGCCGAGACCAGCACCCACGCCGCCACGCGTGATCCGGTCGCCAAGTAGGCGCTGGCGACATCACGTCGCAGGGAGTTTGCGGGGCCGGTGATCGGCACATCGAGCGACATGGCCACCAGTATAAGTGGTCAGCGACCAGTGGCCAGTGATCAACGGCTATTCGCCACTAAACACTGGCCACCAATAACAATCACTGGTCGCTGACCACTTACTTAACAGGATGATCCTTCAGGTCGGTCAGCGTCTCTTCCAACGCCAGTGTTACATAGCAGGTCACCAACACGGGATTGCTTTCCATCCACTTGGGGTTTTTATCGCCGATCCAGTTGCCATCGGGCTTCTGCAGCGTGGCCAGCTTGTTGATCAACTCGATGCGCCAGTCATGCTTGTTGCCTTGGGGGTCGACTATGATCGGCTCGCCGTAGGCGTGCAGGGCGCGGGCCAGGGTATGGTAGTAGTAATAAAGTCCTGCCTGTGCGGACTTAGGGTCGCCTTCCTTCATTCCCGGGTTATCATCCAGCGTCCAGTTTTTGGCTATCCAGGCCCAGGCGGCCTTCACGCGGGGATCATCCCTGGTGAGCCCGGCGTAAATCATGCTCTTCAGGCCGGCGTAGGTCATCGATCCATAGCTGCGCAGCATGCGCTTGCCGTTGGCATCGGTGTATTCGCCCGCCGCCGACATGCCGGCGTTGGCGGGGGAGTAGACGAAGCCGCCGTCATTACCGGCCCACTTCTGATCGTTTGTTTCCGAAAGATTCTGGGTGCGGCTCAGGAAGATAACAGCGTTTTTGTAGGCCGGATCATCGGGCTTGATGCCGGCATCGTGCATGGCGTCGAGAAACATCTGGAGGTTGCTCAGGTCGGGCCGCCCTTCCTTGCCGCTGCCGTAGCCGACGCCGCCCCATTTCGGGCTATCCGGCGTGGGCGGCTGCTCGTTGGCCGGCAGGCCCTGGATTTTGTCGGTCCACTGTAGAGTCCTGAGGAAGGCCACGGCCTTTTCGCGCGGCTCCTTCCATTCGGCCTCGGGAGCGCTGGATAGCGCCCGGATGACGATGGCGGTGCTGTAAGCTGGCAATAGCGTGTCGTAGACCCCGCCGTCTTTCTTCTGGAAGGCGATCATGGCATCGCCGGCGTGATCGAGCCAGTCGGTATCGGGATCGACGCCCGATTGCACAAACGCGGTAATGGCCATGCCGGTGATCCCTGGCGCTTCATCACCCTTGCCCCAGGTGAATGTTTTGGGGTCCTGTTGGGTTCGCAGGTAGGCCAGGCCCTTTTTCAACAGGTCTTGTGCTTTGACCACAGGGGTGTCGACGGCGCTTGCCGCCGGGGCCGCCGTCGACCCATCCGCCGCCTGTACTCCCGAGTTGCGCCCAGGCAAGGCACACCACACCGCCCCCAGAATCACTATTCCCGTCGCCATCATTGTCCATCTTCTCGAACTACTGCCTTTCATTATGTCTCCTTGTGTTGAGCTTGCTGCATACTGTAACCTATTTCGCCATATATCACCTTTGTCGTGCATATTTTGCACAAAGGCCATGGGAAAAATCGCGGACTTCACCGGCGCGATAGCGCCGGGATTGGCTGCGCCAGGTATAATTCGGCAAGGGTGGCAATTTATGGTGGAAACGAGCGTTATGCTGGATTAAAGGAGCAACGCATGAAATTGGTTACCGGCCGGAGGACTTTTTTGAGCATGCTCGTTTCGGCAATCGGCTGGTGTTGTCTGCCGGCCAGAGGTCAGACCCGCGCCAGCTATGGATCGTGGCGCAGCGGCAAGGACCCGGGCCACAAACGGGATGCCGATAATTACCTGCTGCCCCGCGAATTGGCCGAGTTTGGCCTGGTCTCGCTGGTGCTGGGACGAGTCAGCAACCACTCCGTGACCGTGAGTACCCTGGCCACCGATGCGCTGGAGGGATATCTGGAATATGGCGAGGAATCCGGCAAATACTCCGCCAAGACAGATCTACTGGATCTGGGCGCGGGAATGCCGGTGGAGCAGACACTCGACAAGCTTCAGCCAAATACCGCCTACTTCTACCGGCTGCAATGTCGCAAGAAAGGCGAAACCGAATTCCATGCCCGACCCGAAGGACGATTTCACACGCAACGGGTCGGCGGAAGCGCCTTCACGTTCGCCGTCCAGGGCGATTCGCACCCGGAACGCCCGCAAATGAACGATGCTAATCTGTACGCGCGAACCCTGTTGAACGCCGTATCCGGCAAGCCTGATTTCTACATCTGCATGGGCGATGATTTCAGCGTCGATGCCCTGGACGCGATTAACACCCAGACCGTCGCCGGACGTTACCGCTTGCAACGGCCATTCCTGGGACTGATAGCCCAATCAGCGCCGCTCTTTCTGGTCAACGGGAATCACGAACAGGCTTCACTGTTCAATTTCAACCAGACGGATATGCGCCACGATATCGCGGTGGATGCCCAGAACGCGCGGAACCGTTATTATCCATGCCCGGCGCCCGATGGCTTCTACAGCGGCGATGCCGACGAACTGAAGAGCATAGGCCTGCTGAAGGATTATTATGCCTGGACCTGGGGTGATGCCCTTTTCGTCGTGCTGGACAATTACTGGCACTCCCCGGGCCAGGTGGATAATCCCTTCCACGACGGCGGCGGCAAAGGGCCCGATCAGCATGGAAACAAGGATCGGGACTGGTGGCAGATCACGCTGGGCGACGTCCAGTACCAGTGGTTCAAGAAAACCCTGGAGCAAAGCAAGGCGTCATTCAAGTTCGTCTTCGCCCACCACGTCCTGGGCACGGGCCGTGGCGGCATCGAGGAATGCGATCTTTTTGAATGGGGCGGGAAGGACAAGCGCGGCAACGGACAATTCGAGCAGAAGCGCCCGGGCTGGGAACTGCCCATACACCAACTGATGGCCAAACACGGCGTCACCATTTTCTTCCAGGGCCACGACCATCTGTATGCTCGGCAGGAACGGGATGGAATTGTCTATCAGGAAGTGCCCATGCCGGCGGACCAGAACTACATGACCTACAACGACGACCGCTACCCGGCCGGCGTCAAGATGCCCAATTCCGGATATCTGCGCGTCGCCGTGGCCCCGGAGCAGGTCAAGGTTGAGTATGTGCGCTGCTATCTGCCCAAGGATGAAACGGATCAGCACCAGACCGGCGAGGTTGCCCATAGTTATACTATCAAGGCCAAAGCATGAGGACCTCCGATCTTTCATTAACCAAGGTTGTTCGCGTCCCGCTATGTGTTCATCGTTCAGCGTTTTTTCCCGCCCTTGTGGTTTTATTTGTGGCGTCAGCGGTACTTCATGGCGCCGACCCAACTACAAAATCGACAAACGCCCGCGGGCATGGTGATCGTGGGCCAGTTGGCCAGTTTAACCTGGATATCCCAACCCATGATTATGACCTGATTCTCTGCCGCCCCACGAAGAACTCGGTGACCCTGAGCGTGCTGGCATATGCGGATATGGAAGGCCGTTTCGGCTGGGGAACGCAGCCGGGGATCTACACCGCGCAAACGCCCCGGCGCCAGTTCAAGAAAGACGAGCCGGCGGAAGTGTTGATCGATGGCCTCAAAGCCGACACGCGCTATTATTATCAGTTCCAAGCGGGGAATGAAGACAGTCCCCAGTGCACATTCCATACCGCCCGCCCGCCGGAGGGCGGGTTTGTTTTCACCATGACCGCCGATGCCCACCTGGATGAACATACCAGTGCGGAGGTCTACGGTCGGACGTTGAAGAATATCCGGACCGACAAGCCGGATTTCCACCTGGACCTGGGCAATCTGTTCATGACCGACAAGCACACCGGACGGCAGGAAGCCGTCCGGCAATATCTGGCCCAGCGGTATTACCTTGGCCAGATTGCCGCTTGCGCGCCGGTTTTCCTTGCCCTGGGCACCCATGATGGCGAAGCTGCCCGGTATGATGATGGCTCGGCCGATTGCCTGGCCGTGTGGTCCAACCTGATCCGCAAGCGCTACTTTCCCAATCCCGTTCCCGATGATTTCTATACCGGGAATGCTACTACCGGCCCGCATTATGGCCTGCCGCAGGACTACTATGCCTGGGAATGGGGCGATGCCCTCTTCATCGTGCTCGATCCTTTCCGCTACTCCCTCCGCCAGCACGGCGGCGACGACGGCTGGAGTTGGTCACTGGGTCAGGCGCAATATCAGTGGCTCGAACAGACGCTGCACAAGAGCTGCGCCAAGTTCAAGTTTGTCTGCATCCACAATCTTCTCAGCGGCGACCAAGCCTCGCGGGGCGGCGTGGAGATCGCCTCCGGCAACGAATGGGGCGGAAGAAATGCCGATGGCAGCGACGGTTTCAAGGACCACCGCCCCGGCTGGACCGAACCGGTCCACCAGTTGCTCCTGCGCAACCATGTGACAGCGGTATTCAAGGCTCATGACAATTTCTACGCCCGCCAGGAACTCGATGGCATCCTGTACCTTATGGTTCCCCAGCCGAGTTTCGCGGGAACCGATCGCATCCGCGACCTGGAGAATTACGGCTACAAGCACGGCACGTTTCTAGGAAACTCAGGCCATGTGCGCGTGACTGTGTCCGCCGACAAGGTTCTCGTGGAATACGTCAAATCATCGCCGGAGAGCGGGGTTGCCGATGCCTGCACGATCAACGCCCGATAGGCGATGAAGAGTGGCGAATGCCAGGGCCAATGATCCACGCTATACTTTCGGCGTCCGGGTTACGCAATCCCGAGAAACGCCAACGGTATGTAGTATTTGCGATACCACTTGCCATCGGTGTACCTGACCCCGTCGCTATCCTCCACCAAAACCGTCGCCCGACGATGGATTCGATTCACCCGACCGACCAGCTTCCTGCCCTCGAACTCAAAGGTTACCATGGACCCCAGGGTAATTCCGTGCCGCACGGCGGCATGTTCCCGCGGCGTAACCAGCGCGTGTTTCGTGCCGGTGTGTCCAAAGATATTGGCGGCCAGGACCTTAAAACGCCGTGCCCCACAGCTTGAGTCGCCGAAGGTGGTCAGCTCAAGCAAGTGAATGATCTCATGCTCCATTATCCGCTGGAGAGCGGAAAGCCGGTCGGTGCAGGTGAACCCGTTGACGATAACCGGCCGGTCCACGCCGCCAAAAGTCATGAAAAGCAGCCGGCCGGCAATGGCGATCTGGTAGTGAAATCGCTGCGTCCCGTCTGCCCCGGGCTGGCGTTGCACAATGGTCTTGCCGCCGGCGCTGGTCATCCTGGTGGAGATCGCGAATTGCAGCGGCGTGGTGGTCTTGGTCTTGACCTGCAGGGCAAGTTGGCCGTCGAAGAAGTCGCGGTCGTAGAGATCGAACAGGCGTGACAGGTCATCATTTCCGATGAGCTTGAAATTGGGTTCCTTCACACGCAACGACCGGGCCATCAGGGCGGCGGCGATGGCCGCGGTCCGGGCGGCGATCTGGTCGGGCGCGTTCCTGATGGCCAGGAAATCCATGGCATGGTTGTACCGGGTCTGCCGTCATGCCTCAACTCACAGTGCGACCTGCTGAAAATCCGTGTCTATCCTGAACGCCTCATTACAGCCCTGACTACATAATACAATCGCAACAGGCGGGACTGCGACCTTGAAGACCTATGCATCCAACTCGATTCACCGTTCGAAACAAAACACCCGGCGCCGCGCGGCGCCGGGTGAAAGACTGTGTCTTGAAACCACGGACGATGGTGTATTACTTGACCATGTCCTTCAGAGCCTTGAGAGCGCGAATCTTCACGACCTTGCGGGCCGGCTTGGCCTTGAACATCTGTTCCACCTTCGTGAAGGGATTGATTCCCTTGTGGGCCGGAACGGCCGGCTTCTGCACGACGATGATCTTCAGCAGGCCGGGCACCACGAACACGCCGGGGCCCTTCTTGCCTACATTGACCTTGACCAGGCCCGAAAGGGCCTCGAGAACGCCGGCAACCTGTTTGCGCTTCAGTTCCGTCGAAGCGGCGATGCTGGCGAGAATCTCGCTCTTGGTAGCGACCTTTGCCATACGAGCTCCTTCCTAAAAAATGACACGAACCCATTTCGTGCGATTAACATGATATACGTCGGCGTATCAAACGCAACGCCTTTACTCGTTTTTCCGCAGAAAATGGCCTCAAAATAAGATTCCACCCCAGGCCCGTTCCCCGGCCCCGGCGCTCAGACACCTCGTCTTGGAACCGGATTTCCCCGCCCTCAAGCCGCCGCCAACCGCCCTCCACCCCGGCGTCTTGCGGCCCTGCTCCACCCTCACTTGCCCACCTCTGTCGTTGGCAGTTCCTTCTCCGGCAATGGACGACTCAAGCCGCTGGCTCCGGACCGTTCTTCCCCTATCCCATCTGACTCCCAACAGTGTTTTCGCGACGGTTTGGGGCGGGCGCTAACGCACGTATCTTGTTATACTACAGCATGATATGATTATCTTGACGTCAAGTGGACCGTCCCTCACCAAATACCGCTTGACCGGCGATTCGTACCGATCATGATACCCTTATAAATGAGCGTTTCCTTGACGATTTCCGGACAGGACTGGGCTGCTAAGCTAAGTGATTCGGTGCGCAATGTACTCCTGCCGACAGTCGACCTCCAGGGGGCCCAGGACGCCACGCGGCGCCTGGCCCATGGGCACTACGAAAATTTCTCCGTGGTCTCCTTTCTCCTGCCTCGGGAACTGCGTCAGGATTTCTGCAATATTTACGCTTTCTGCCGTATTGCCGACGATCTTGGCGATGAATTAGCTGCTCCGGCCCTATCTCTGGAGCTTCTGGCCGCCCTCAAAAACCAGGTGCGCCAGTGCCACGCCGGCGCTCAGGCCAGAGCCGTCCCGAATGGCAACGATCAGCTCGCCCTTTTCACAGCTCTGGCATCCACCATTGGCCGTCATGATTTGCCCGTAGAGCCGTTTGTGAATCTGGTCGACGCCTTCGAGCAGGACCAACGCATCACCCGTTACGACACCTTCGCGCAGGTTCTGGACTATTGTCGCCGCAGCGCTGATCCCGTCGGCCGCCTGGTGTTGTACATGTGCGGCTACCGCGACCAGCATCGGCAGATTCTCTCCGACAAGATATGTTCCGCTCTCCAGCTCACTAATTTCTGGCAGGACGTACGCCGAGACATCCTGGAGCGCGACCGCATCTACCTGCCGCGTGATTCGATGGCCCGGTTCGGCGTCACCGAGCAGCAGATCCGCGCCGGCTTGTGCGATGACAACTACCGTAATCTGATCCGCTTCGAGGTCGACCGTGCCGCGGCGATGTTTGCCGAAGGCGACGGGCTTCTGTCTCTGCTGCGTCCGGCGGTGCGCCGTCAGGTGGCCTTGTTTGGCAAAGGTGGCCGGGCGATCCTCCAGGCCATCCGCAGTCAGAACTACGACACGCTCACCAGCCGGCCCGCGCTTAGCAAATGGCAGAAGGGGCGTCTTATCCTCGGTACGCTGGCAGGTTGTGTACTTGGCTGTTGCTGTCGGTAGGACGTGTTGCGCGTGCCCCCAGTGCTGGACCACAAGATGTGCCAATGAAGCTTCCACTTGCTCCATAGGCTGGGCGTTGTAGACTCCGTGGCGCGGTAGCACTTGAGCAACTGGTCCCTGGGAACTGAAGAAAGGATGCCCGTTTGTCCGCTGTCGTGGTGAAACAACCCGCCCCCGACGCTTTGCCTGGTGATTTGGCCGCCTCGCAGGCCTTTTGTGCCCAGGTCACCCGCCGGGCCGCCAAGAATTTTTACTATGGTTTGCGCCTCCTTCCTGAATCGCGCCGCTCGGCGATGTTCGCCCTGTATGCCTACATGCGGGCCATCGACGATATCGCCGACGATGGCGCCAGACAATCTCTGGAACAGCGCCAGGCTCAGCTCGATGTCTGGCAGGCACAGACCCACGCCGCCATCGCCGGCGACAGCCGGTTGCTTGACGGCGAGCTCTGGCCGAGCTTCGCCGACACCGTCCGCCGTTACCATATTCCTCAGGTCCTTTTCGACGAGGCGATCGCCGGCCAGCGCCAGGACCTGCGGCCGGTGGCTTTCGAAACCTTCGAGGAGCTGCGTCAATATTGCTACCGCGTCGCCGGCGTCGTGGGCCTGGCCAGCATCCACATCTGGGGTTTCGATGGCGCCCCAGCCACCGAGGCTTTGGCCATCGATCGCGGCCTGGCCTTTCAATTGACCAATATCCTCCGCGACTTGCGCGAAGACCTGGAGCGCGGCCGGGTGTATCTCCCCCGCGCCGAACTGGCCGCCGCCGGCATCTCCGCCGCCGATCTAGCCCACGGTTGCGACAGGAGCCGCTTCGAAGAATTCATGCGTCTTCAGATCGGTCGTGCTGAAGACTTTTACCGTTCTTCGGCTGACCTGGAAAACCACATCGAGCTTTCCAGCCGTCCAACCCTCATCGCCATGACCGACATTTACCACGGCATCCTTTCCAAGATCGCCCGCTGTCCTCGGCGCGTCCTGACCCAGCGGATTTCCCTGTCGCTGGCGTCCAAACTGCGCATCATGTGGCGGGCGATGCGATCGTGAATTACGGGTCTGGGGTCGGGGAGATCGAGAAGGGTGCATACTGACCGTTTCGGCATTCGCTTTCATCCTGTCCTTCTTCTGAACAGCCATCCCGCGGTCACCAGCGCCACCACCCCGATTACCGCCATCGGCCACAGATCTTCGACGATCAGCCCCAACCCCGCCCCTTCGAGAAACACCCGCCTGGCTATCGTCACCGCATAGCGCACCGGATTCACCAGCGTCAGATACTGCAGACTGCGCGGCATGCCACTGATCGGCGTGGCAAACCCGGACAGTATGATGGCGGGCATCATGAACAAGAAGGTCCCTAGCAACGCCTGCTGCATGGTCAGAGCCAGTGACGAAATCATCAGCCCCACGCCCACCGCCGAAAAGAGAAATGTTCCCACTCCGACGGCCAGGGTGAGGACATCTCCCTCAAAGGGAATCCGAAACCATAGCCGGGCGACGACATAGATGATTCCGGCCTCAAAGAAGCCGACCAGGAACCCCGGCACGGCTTTACCGACCAGCAACTCCGCCGGCCGAAACGGCGTCACCAGAAGCTGGTCAAAGGTGCCCTGTTCGCGCTCGCGGGCAACGGACATGGCCGTGGTCAACAGGGCCACCAGGAGCGTCAGCGTGCCGATGAGGCCGGGAATAATGAACCAGCGGCTTTCCAGGTTGGGATTGAAGAAAGCCCTGGCGACAACGCGCAGCGGCGGCGGAGGCGCGCCATGTTCGGCCGCCCAGCGCTCATTAAAGGCGCTGACGATGTTCGCCATATACGACAACCCGACCGCGGCGGTATTGGAATTGCGCCCGTCGGTGATCACCTGCACATCTGCCGCCTGCCCCAGCGCCAAACATCGTTGAAAGTTCTGCCCGATCCGCACCACCAACAGCACCCGCCGGCTGTCGATGGCCTCCTGAAGTTCCGCCGCACTGGACAGCGCCGCGGGCCGTCCGAACACCCGCGATCCCTCCACCAGGGCCAGGAGCTGCCGCGAGGCCGGCGAATGATCCTCATCCCACATACCCCAGGGCACGTCATTGAGGTCGAAAGTGGCCGCATACCCGAAGATCAGAAGCTGAATGATCGGCGGCCCGATGAGCACGAACCGGCTGCGCGGATCCTTCAGGATCGCCAGAAGCTCCTTCACTATCAAGGCGCCAATACGCCGCAGGGAGCGAATCATTAGGGTTGCCTCAACTCAATCGCTTGCGCGTGCGCAGGCGGGTAATTAACAGGAACAAGGCGGCGATCACGGCCAGGGCGATGACATTGGGCCGAATGACGCTTGCGGTGTTTCCGGCCAGAAAGACGGTTTGCAGGATAGCCACATAATACCGGGCCGGGACGATCATGGTGATGATGCGCACGGCTTGGGGGGCGCTGGCGATATCGAAGATCATTCCCGACAGCAAAAACGCCGGCAGGAACGTGGTCACCATCGCCACCTGGCCGGCGACGAACTGGGCCTTGGTCACCGAGGAAATCACCAGCCCCATGCACAGGGCCACCAGCAGGAACAGCGATGATGCCCCCAGCAGTACCCAGACCGAACCGCGCAGTGGCACGTCAAAGAGAAATACCGCCATCAGCACCGAGATTCCCAGCCCGCCCAGCCCCAATACGAAATACGGCAGCAGTTTGCCGATGATGATTTCCCCAATATGCACGGGCGTGACAAACAGCGCCTCCAGCGTGCCCCGCTCCCATTCCCGGGCCATGACCATGGCGGTCAGCAGGGCCCCGATGAGGGTTACGATCAGAGCCACCAGCCCTGGCACCAGGAAATTACGGCTGCGCAGCTCCTCGTTGAACCACACCGTCTGCTTCAGCACGGCGTTGCCTGTTCCGATGCCTGGGGCGCTCAATTTATCCGAGCGCGTGGCCGCCCACTGCACGATCGCCCCCTGCGCATATCCCATTATCAGCCTGGCCCGGTTGGCATCCGAGCCGTTGACGATCACCTGGACTTCCGCCGGTTTGGCGAAAACGAGGATCTTCCTTCCGAAGTCCGCGCGCAGGCAAACCACTGCGTCGAAGTGTTCCCGCCGCAGGGCCTCCAGCGCCTCCTGCATCGAATTCAACCTCTGGGTCGAAAAGTACGGCGATCCCTGGAACGCCGCCGCCAGGTCGCGCGCCGCCGGCCCGGGATCCTCCAGCACGATGGCCACCGGCACATGGTCGGTATCCAGCGAAACCCCGTACCCGAACAGCAGCAGGAGCATCACCGGTATCACCATGGCGATGGCGATGCTGCTGGGATCGCGCACGATCTGGCAAAATTCCTTGCGAATCAGCGCCCGCAGTCTGACCAGCGAGGCCTGCAATCCCTGATGCGAAGATGGATGATCTTCTCTGTTCATAAGCGTCCGCCCTCTTCCTCTGTCGTCCGGTACGCCGGCAAAGGGCAGAGATGGCAGGGCCGTTCAGCGTTGGGCGTTTTCTTCTCCGGCTTCTTCAATAATGGAAACAAACGCATCTTCAATGGTCGGATGCTGGCGCTGGTTGCGGGCTCGCCCGCGTATTTCCGCCGGGCTGCCCTGGGCGAGAATCCGGCCGCAAAGCATAATTACCATCCGGTCGCAGTATTCAGCCTCTTCCATGAAATGGGTGGTGACGATCACCGTCACCCCCATATCGGCCAGCCCGCCGATGCGCAGCCAGAACTCCCTGCGGGCCAGCGGGTCTACGCCGCTGGTCGGCTCATCGAGGAACAGTATCTCCGGTTCGTGCATGAGGGCGCAGGCCATGGCCAGGCGTTTCTTATATCCTTCGGGAAGCGGGCCGCTGCTCAGCCGCGCGACGGATGCCAGCTCAAACTGTTGCAGCGCCCAGTCGATCCGCTCCTGGCGGCGCCGGCCCGACAGGCCGTAGGCGCTGGAGAAGAAGCGAAGGTTCTCCAGCACCGACATCTGGCCGTATTGCGAGAACTTCTGGGCTACGTATCCGATGCGTCGGCGGGCCTCGGCTCGGGCATGGCGCAGGTCCACGCCCGCGATGCGCAGCGTGCCTCCCGTAGCCGCCAGCAGCCCGCAGAGCATGCGAAAGGTCGTGCTCTTACCTGCGCCATTGGGTCCCAGCAACCCAAAAATCTCCCCTCGCCGCACCTCAAATGAAATATGGTCCACCGCGGCGAAGGCCCCGAACAGCTTCACTAAATCCTTGACCTCGACCACAACAGGGACATCCATACCCTTGGAAAGAAGCAGGGGCGCAGCCTCATCTTCCCCTCGCCCCACAGGCGGGGACAGGGCAAGCGCAGCGCCGGCTAGGGACGGCGGGGAAGGCCCCGGGCCATGCCCATGCGCCCCCAGCAGGATCATAAACCCATCCTCAAAGCGTGGGGCAACGGCCTGGGCCCTCAGGGCCTGGCCATCCGGCAACCGCGGCGGCCTTTCGCCACCCGTGACACAGCGCACCAACTCCCCCTGGAGATTGGCATCCACCACATCTTCGGTTCTGATCAGCAGTGACTGGAGTTGCCGCGGTTTCAGTTTCCCGGAGGCCTCCACCAGAAACACCCTTCCGTTCGCCTGGCCGCTGAACTGCGACGGCGCCCCTGACCCCAGCAGCCGGCCTTGGTTGAGCAGCACCACTTCCTGGCAGCGTTCGGCCTCGTCCAGATAGGCGGTACTCAGAAGCACGGTCACGCCTTCCCGGGCGACCAGTTCATGGATGATCTGCCACAATTCCCGCCGAGAGAGCGGGTCGACCCCAACCGTCGGCTCATCCAGCATTAGCAGCGGCGGGGTGCGCACCAGCGTGCAGGCCAGCGCCAACTTCTGTTTCATGCCCCCGGAAAGCCGTCCCGCCAGCCGCCCGGTGAAGTTCGCCAGCCCGGTCATCTTCATCAGCACCCCGTAGCGTTCCAGCCGCCGCTGGACGGAGATGCCATGCAGGTCGGCATAGAGATCAAGGTTCTGCTGCACCGTGAGGTCTTCGTACATCCCGAACCGCTGCGGCATGTATCCCAGGAGGTTCTGCACACGTTGAGGATGGCGCGCCAGGTCGAAGCCCAGGACTTCCATTTTGCCGCTGTCCGGTTTTAGCAACCCCGTCGCTATGCGAAAAAGCGTCGTCTTGCCTGCGCCATCGGGCCCCAACAGTCCGGTCACCGAGCCGCTGCGCACCGCAAAAGACACCCGGTCCAGGGCCCGGATCACCTGCCCCCGTGCCCCGGGAAAAGTCTTTATCAAGTCGGTGCAATGCAGGATTGGGGGGCTGACAAGCCCCAGGTCGAAGCCGGTGGGGTGCGGATCGGGGCTTGCGGGCATCAGGGGCTCTCGGTTGAAGCCGCCGCCGCGGCAGCCTGGCCGGATGATGGATGGGCCGGCACCGTGGTCGGTACAGCCTCCTCCACCCGCACTGTCGCCGGCATGCCCAGGCGCAGATCGTCAGTGGGATCGGTAACAAACACGCGCACCTCGTACACAAGCTGCGTCCGTAGTTCCGTCGTCTCCACACTCTTGGGCGTGAATTCGGCCATGGGCGAGATGAATCCGATCCACCCCCGGTAATGTCGTCCGGCGAACGCATCACTGGTAACGGCGCACTTGTCGCCCAGGCGTACCCTACCCAGTAGCGGTTCGGGAATGTAGGCCCGGACCCATTTGGGATCGGTCACCGCCATGACGAAAACCGTCTTCTGCGGCGACGCCATATCGCCCGGCTCCATCACCCGACTGCGGATAATACCCTTGCTCGGGGCGCGAAGCACGGCATCGTCCAGGTCCTGCTGGGCTGATGCCACATCGGCCTGATCGGCGGCGAGCATCGAGCACGCCTCATCGATGTCTTCCTGCCTTGGTCCGGCCACGGCCAGATCCAGCGCTTTCTGATTGAGCTGTAGTTTTGCCTTCGCCACGTTCAATGCGGCTTTGGCATCATCATACGCCTGCTGACTGACGGCGTGCGTTTCCAGCAGCTTGCCATCGCGGTCGAAGTGGTCCTGGGCATTGGCCAGGTCGGCATCGGCGACCGCCACATTGGCCCGGGCCTGGGCGATTTCCTCCGGTCGGGTGCCGTGCTCAAGTCGTTCCAAGGCATGCTGTTGCGCCGCCATGCGTGCCTTGGCCCGATCCAACGCCGCCTGGAGTCGTGGCGTCTGGAGTGTCGCCAGTTCCTGAGCAGCGCTGACCACTTCCCCCTCTTCCACCAGTACCCTGGCAATCCGTTCCGACGGTCGAAATGCCAGATCCACCTGCCGCAAATCCACGTTCCCGTAAAGAATGAGTTCATTGGACATCGCCACCGGCTGGTAGCGCTGCCAGGCAAAATAGCCTCCCCCGCCCGCCACTAATAAGAACAAAATGAACAGAAACTTGCGCATGCCAACGACACTTATACTGCGCGGGACTCTGTTTGTCGTGGGCGGCAGGCTGCAACTGCGCGGCACCCAGGACGGGTCTGATTTATCGTGTCCTCGCAAGCCTTCCGTAGTCGCAGTCCCCGCCGGATAAATTAGACCCATCCGGCTTGCTTGTCCCGCTCTTGTCGGCGCCGTTCGACTCTGTCCCGACGTAGTCGGGACGGAGAAGTGCTCAAGGTGCTCATTTGGAGCAGGAGGAAGATGGGGTTTTTCCGGGGGATTTCGCAGGTGCTCATACATGCTCAAGCTGCTCATCAATAGGCGGGCGTGGGAGGGAAGGGGCGCAGTTTTTTGCGTGTCTGGGGAAGGGACGGTTGTCGCGGCGCTGAAGCCGTACTCCTGAATGAGCGTCTGAGTAACGTCAGACCAGTATTCATCCAACGGAATAGGCATCTGTTGCGAAACCTTTCTACAAGAGAAAATACGTAAATGCCTGTGGATCACGGGCAGCAATTAGGTCGTTTAGCACTCCGATCGCTAACGGAGTATGTAGGCTCATTTGCTCTGAGTCCGTCTTGATCTCAAGCGGATTGCCACGTAGGGAAACTTGGGAGAGGAATGCGGCCGCCGGGCGGATACGCCAGCAGGAGCGGGACAGGCAAGTAGGTCTAATTTATCCGACAGGGGCTCAGGCTACAGAAGGCTTGCGGTGGCAAGATAAATAAGACCAGTCCTGGTTGCCACGGTTCGACATCGCTCACCGCAGGCGCCGTCAGTTCCTGAGATAATTAGACCTGATTTTCTAGTGGGATGATTGCCGGCAAATCCAGCTACGCCTCCGCCGGAGGCTCCGCGTCATCCGGCGGTTCCGCCTGGGACGGTGCCTCCGCAGGAGCCTCTGTCACCGCCTTGTCGGAAGCGGGGCTGCCGCTGTTGGCATCCGTCTCAATCTTCGCCATGGCCACAAGCTTATCGCCTTCATCCAGCCGGATCAGCTTCACGCCCTGGGCATTGCGCCCTGTTTCGCGAATCTCGCGGACGGTGGTGCGGATAAGGATGCCCTTTTCGGTGATGAGCATCAGCTCGTCGCTGTCGCAAACCGCCTTCATGCCCACCACGTCGCCATTGCGGTCGGAGGTCTTGATGTTGATGACGCCCTTGCCGCCACGGTGAATCAGCCGGTACTCTTCCACCGGCGTCCGCTTGCCAAAACCGTTCACGCAGGCCGTCAGCACCATCTGCCCGCCGGCCTTCGCGGGATCGGCCGCGTGGGGTACGACGATCATCGCCACCACGCCGTCGTCTTTTTCCAAGTCGATGCCGCGGACGCCGCCGGCGGGACGGCCCATGGCCCGCACATCGGTCTCGGTGAAACGGATGGCCATGCCATGCCGCGTCCCCAGCAGGATCTGGTCCTTGCCGTCTGTGCAGGCGACGCCGATCAGCTCGTCCCCTTCTTCCAGGCCGATGGCAATGATGCCCCGGCGGTTGATATTGCCGTAGGCGCTGAGGGCGGTTTTCTTCACCACGCCCTTGAGCGTGGCGAAGATCAGAAACTGTTCTTCCTTATTGAAATCGGTCACGGCCAGCACTTCGGCGATCTTCTCGTCAGGCTGGAATTCCAGGAGATTGGCGATGCTCTTGCCGGCGCTGGTGCGCGAGCCCACGGGAACATCGTATACCTTGCGCCAGTACACACGCCCCTGATTGGTGAAGCACAACAGAAAGTCGTGGGTGTTGGCGACGAAGAGGTGCTCGACGAAATCCCCCTCGCGCGATTCGGTACCCTTGATGCCGCGCCCGCCCCGGGTCTGGGAGCGATAAGTGTCCATGGGCTGCCGTTTGACATAGCCGGCGTGGCTCACCGTCACCACCACGTCTTCGCTGGCGATCAGGTCCTCCATATTCATGTCCGTCACCGCCCCGGTGATTTCCGTGCGGCGCTGGTCGCCATATTTGTCGGCCATCTCGAAAGTGTCTTCGCGGATGATATCAAGTATGGCGTTGGGGTCGGCCAGGATGCGCTCGTAGCCTTCGATTTCTTCGGCGACAGCCCGGTATTCATTGACCAGCTTGTCGATCTCCAGGCCCACGAGCTGAATGAGTTGCAGCCTGCCGATGGCCTCGGCTTGCGCCTGGGACAAGATCACCGGCTTCTCCTGCACGCGCTGCAGCAGCGCCGCCGGGATGGCGGCGGCGTGCTTGTGATCGGGCGCGATGCGGAAGGCGCGCTGGCGCAACTTGGCGATAGCTTCCTCGCGCGTACCCGAAGAACGGATCAACTTGATCACCTCGTCGATATCGCAAACCGCGAAGATCAGTCCCTCGAGAATGTGCCCCCGCTGCTGGGCCTTGCGGAGCAGGAACTTCGTCCTCCGGGTGATGACCTCCTTGCGATGTTCGATGAAATGCCCGATCAACTCCTTGAGACCCATGGTCCGCGGCTGGCGGTTGACCAAGGCGATGTTGATCATGCTGACGGTGATCTGGCAGGGCGTGTACTGGTAGAGCTGGTTGATCACAACGTTGGGGTCGGCATCGCGTTTTAAGTCGATGACAATGCGGCATTTATGTTCGCGGCCGCTGTGGTCATTTATGCCGCTGATGTCCTTGATGGCGTCTCTTTTAACGCAATCGGCGACCGATTCGATGATTGTTTTGCGTATGACGGCGTAGGGGATTTCTTCGATGACGATAATGGGCTTGCCACCCTTTTGCTCTTCGACGTTGATGCGAGCCCGCAGGGTGAGCCGGCCGCGGCCGGTTTTGTAGCCTTCGATTATGCCATCCCGCCCGCAGATGATGCCGCCGGTCGAAAAATCGGGGCCGGGGATCAGTTCCAGAAGTTCGTTGAGCTGGCAATCGGGATGATCGATGACGTAGACGATGCCCTTGCATATCTCCTCCACGTTATGGGGCAGGAGATTACAGGCCATGCCGACGGCTATGCCCGTCGAGCCATTGACCAGCAGATTGGGGAACTTGCCCGGCAGCACCATGGGTTCTTGGCGTGTTTCATCGTAATTAGGCTGGAAATCAACGGTATCGAGGTCCAGATCCTGGAGCATTTCCATGGCCGGGGCCGCCAGACGCGCTTCGGTATAACGCATGGCGGCGGGTGGGTCGCCGTCGGTTGAGCCAAAGTTGCCCTGTCCATCCACGAGGGTGCTGCGCAGGTTCCAATCCTGGGCCATGCGCACCAGGGTGGGATAGATGACGGCTTCGCCGTGCGGGTGATAGTTACCGCTGGTATCGCCGGCGATCTTAGCGCACTTACGATGTTTGGAGCGTGGCCCCAAGCCCAGGTCGTTCATGGCAACGAGGATGCGCCGCTGGGATGGTTTGAGTCCGTCGCGGACATCGGGCAGGGCCCGGTCCATGATGGTGCTCATGGCATACGTGAGATAGGAATCCTGTAATTCCTGCTCGATCTGGAGGTCTTCAATGCGATCGACAGGAGGCACAGGAGGCGCGGTTTCAGACATATCTTTTACTCAATTAGACGATTATATCCGGTCGGGCCGATTTAGGGCCCGTTTATCCAACGTCACAGGCTTCTGGCTGGGATACAAAAACCGCCAAAAAGCCCCGAAAAAAACAGCCTTTATTAAGGCCGCGCCGTACCGACCGGCCAATGTGGAAATTCTACCCGAAAAGCCCCAGGAAAGCGACGCGTCCAAGGCGGTTTAATTGGGATGATTTTCGGCAATTTTTTGGAGTGAAAAACGCGGCAAGATACCGCGTCTACAAGCCTATGCCGGCTACCACACGCCAGGCGCTTTCACGGTGGACGGGTTCTGGCCGTTCTTGAGTTGCTGCTCCATTGTGGCCGCGGCAGGCAAGGCAACCTACGTCACATGCCCTTGTGATGGTTACCCAGAGGTTCATAAGCCAGCACGGTTGAAACTCCTGCGTCATCTGTCTTCCCTTTTCCCAGGTAGACATAATCCGAATTCTGGTTGATCCACTGGGCTTGTTGCTGGCTCTTGGGACCGTTGCTAATGTTGGAGGGTATCGATGTCGTCCCGGAGGGACAGATGAAGACTTGCAGCGTCATATCCTGGTTCATGTACAGGGTCCCCAGATCGGGGGGATAGCTCTGCTTCGGGTCTGCGTTGCTGTACAGCAGCATGCCCACATAGATTTGATGCAGATTGCTGGCGCACTTGGTGCGGTTGGTCCATTCCCGCGCCTGATTGAGCGCCGGAAGCATGATGGCGATCAGCATGGGGATGTACAACAGGAGTACGACTACGCCAAGCACCAGTCCCGTAATGGCCATTCTCTTGCCGCGGACTCTGGGGTTTCCGGTGCAGACTAGGCCGATGATCCCGAAAATGATGGCCAGGAGGCTGCATGGCGGAATACACCCGAGTATGCCGCATACCAGACTGGCCGTGGCCATGCCATTGGCTTCCATCGGCTGTTCAAGATACGGGTAAGAAGCTGGTTACTGGGCTTGGGACATGTGTTTCTCCTAGTAGCCATAAGGATATGGCAAAAGTCCCCGCCGCACAATTTTTTGTCCCGTTTCCCAATCGCCTGTCAGCGAATACGATATGCCTTGTCGATGTGCTATGATGCCCGCGCGTCATTGTCTGGTGACCTATGGACGAGGATATCAACTTCCCTAATCCGCTGCTTCGCCATGATCTGCCCGTAAAGGGCCGCCGCCGGAAAATCGTGGCCCTAGTCCTGGCCGTGGCCGTGTTTTTGGCCATGCTCTTTTTGCCGCAGATCGCCCATACCTTCATTGGCCGCCGGGTTGTACGTGAATATATGGCTTGGCGTCTTGGCGGCGAGGTGGCCCTGGGCGATGTCCGCACGAGTTGGTTCGGTCCCACCACCGTCAGCGATTTCGTCGTCCGCGATCCCGGCGGCCGTCTCATCAGCTTTAGGCACCTCCAGACCGATATGTCCCTGGGCCAGTGGCTGCGCGGTTTTTATGCCTTGGGCAACGCCGCCGTCGATAAACTCCACGTTGATCTGGTCATGGATGATGGCTACGGCCACCACACCACATTCCCAGCGTTCGCTCCCAAGGTGACCGGCAATCTAACCATTGACAACGGCGTCCTGGTTCTGGGCCGTAGCCGTCTGGAGAGCGGTTCCCTGGCCAAGGCCAGTGAATTTCAGCATTTCAGCCACTTGCGCGGGCACATCTCTTTTGCCAATTCCTCCGGCCCATGGCCAGGCGAACTCACGGCCGAGGCCGGCGAGGAGAACAACCTCGGCAATGGCACGATCACCATGAGCGGCGATTTCTCCCCGGGCCCGCGCCACTCTTTGGCGGTGAACCTCGTCGCCGGGCACTTGACCCTGGCCGCCCGCAACCTGCCCACGGCCCCGCTGGCCTGGATTGTCTGTCCCGCCTGGACCCAGGAGGCCTACCGTCTGACTTTCGGCGCTACGCTCAACAACCTGGATGTCGTGGCCCAGCTTGGCTCCGGCAAACTGGCTTTCCAAAAGCTTCAATTCGATGGCCCTCTGGGCAAGGCCGATGCGCCAATGAGCATCGACCTGGCCGCAGCGCCCGCGGCAATCGTCTTGGCCGGAAGTTCCGCACGGCCGGCGACCATCAGCGGCGCTTTGTCGCCGGCCATCTGTCACGACGACCTGGCCTTTATCAACCCGCTCCTTCGCTACTCCACGCAGGGGAGGTTCGCGCTGGAGATCCGGGACTTCTCAATGCCGTTGACCGGGTTCACCAATCGCCTGGCCATGGACGGCTCTCTGGCGATCGACCAGGCCATTCTGACGGCTACCGGCCCCCTGGCCGACGAGAAAGGCCCCCAGGGATTGCTCGGGCAACTGGCGGCCTTGACCGGCCAGGATGGTCCGGCCTTCGCCCTGCCGCTGGCCCGGCAGCGTTTTGAGCTTCGGGAGGGAAATCTGAAGGTCCACGCGGACGCGATGACCTTCGGCTCCGCGTCCCTGGTGCTGGAGGGCGAGAACAGCCTGGCCGGAGAGTTGAATGCTCTGCTGGGAGTTCGCAGCGATGATGTCCTGGTGGCCCTGGCGCCGCAACTGAAGCCCTTGATGTCGGCGAACACGCTGTGGTGTATTCCCCTGACCGGCAGCGCCGAAGCGCCGCGACTGGACCTGGACGGCGGTCGCAGGCGTCTGCCTCCGCTCGACGTCGCTCCCTTTAACCAAGCCTGGGCCACCCTCGCGGCCCATCTTAGCGCCGCCGAGGCAAGGCGCTGGTCCCACGACACCAGCGCCGACCTGGCGATCACCAAAATCATGAATCGTTACGTCACGCCAACGACCGTACCGGCTGCGCCATGACAATTTAGCTCCGGCAGTTGCGGGCATCGCGGGGCTGCCCCGGGAGAGCCGGCATCACGCAATGGAGCAAGGACTTTTGCAGGGCGCTACGCATCCCGCGCCTCTGGAGCATCTTTCCCCTTCTTCCCCAGTGTTTGCAAGAATGCCACTCCCGTCCCCGCAGCCAGTAGCGCTCCCAGGGCCACTACCACGGCGTCCCAGAAGCGAATGCATAGCAGAAACGCCATGCACTGCGGCGCGCTTATGCCCAGCCCCGGCATACTCGCCCACAGGAGCAATCCGCCGTCCAACGTGCCGATGGCGCTGGGCATGAACTGCACCGTCAGCAATCCCTGGCAGATCAGGAACAACAGCCCCAGTTGTCCGGCATTCAGGGAAACATGTGCGCTGAGGTAAAAGAACAGGGCCGGCCGCCCGAACATGGCCACGTGGGTCAGCAAATAGAAGAAGAAGGCAGGGACTACGGCGCGACCCTCCTGGCGAAAAATCTGGGAGGCATGTTCTTCCATGCCCTTGAGCCCATACAGTATATGCCCAAACCGTTTAGGCCACAGGTGTAGTCGGCTCAGAGTGCCCACGATGCGTGTCAGGGGGGCCCACTGGCAGGCCAGAGACATCCACAGCACCGCCGTCAGGACCAGGGCCCCGGCGGTGAGCATCAAGATGCCTCCGCCCAGGGTCGGGTAGCGATAAAACAACACCCGCGAGTACTCACGCAGGCTGATCCCTGTGGCATAGACCAGAAATAACACAAAGCTCATGGCCTCGATGTACTTGCACAGCAGCACAATCCCGGACAGCTTGACGTACGGTATCCCCGTCTTGCGGCGGGCATATACGATCTTGACCGGTTCTCCCCCCAGGTGCGCCGACGGCATGAGGACATTCCCGGCCATGGCCACGATGGTAGCCGCCAGAAGTATGCGATATGGCGGTCGCGGCGTGGTTTTGCGTTCCAGTATTGTCCACGCCGCCGCCTGACAGACCATCAGTGCGAAAAGAAACGTCCCGACCGACAAGAACGCCGGCAGCCCGGCATTCCAGGCGGCTTTGGCCGTCGCGCCCGCCCCGATCAGATACACTACCAGCCCCAGCAGCAACGCCGAGCCGACCAGTATGATCACCATTTTCTTCGCAAGGCTCATGAATGGTTTCCGGCCTTGGAAGGTAAGGGCCAGGTGTAGCGGAGTCAATTGTTCCGGGGAGTCGATCGGGAAATCACCGGCCGGAGCGGATGGGTCCAATCTTGCGGCGATTGATGAAGGTTGAATTCCCAAGCCGAAACACGTTCGCGTGATACGCAAGCTTGTGTTGCCATGGTCCCCTAACTATGCCCCTTGCTTTCCCAACGCCTGCCGATGATTATCACCAGCTACGAAAGCCATAATCACTGGATCAACCGGGTTTGTCGGCGGCCACATCGTACGGCGGCTGCTCAGCGAAGGGCTGCAGGTCGTATGCCTGGTCCGCCCCTCCAGCGATCTCGCAGCGCTCGATGGTCTGGGGGTCGAGATTCGTACCGACTGGCGTGATTCCAGCGAACAGTGTGCCCAGGCCATGCATGGGGCCGACTACGTATTCCACGTCGCCGGCCTCACCCGCGCCCGAACCCAGGAAGAGTACCTGGCCGCCAATGCCAACCCCACCCAAGCCCTCCTTGAAGCGGCTCTGCGCGTGAATGGTCTGCGGCGATTCATCTATGTCAGCAGTCTCGCCGCTGTCGGTCCCAATCGCTCCGGCGAACCCGTCGAGGAGACCACCGAGCCCCGGCCCGCCGATTTTTACGGCATCAGCAAACTGGCCGGCGAGCGCATCGTTTTGTCTTTCGCCGGACGCCTGCCCATCACCATAGTGCGGCCCCCGGCGGTATATGGGCCGCGCGATGTGAATTTTTTGCCGCTTTTCCGCGTTGCCGGCAAGTTGGGCATCATTCCTGCAATGGGATCGACCGAAAAACAAATCGGTCTCGTGCATGCCCAGGACCTGGCCGAAGGCATCTTCCTGGCCGCCTCGCGTGCGGCGGGCCTGGGGCAGACCTATTTTATTTCCAGCGGCAATCATCGTCTCGGCGACATCGGCGCCGCCATTGGTCTGGCCCTGGGCCGGCGTTTGCACATGCTCAGGATCCCCGAACCCATCGCCATCCTCGTCGGCGAACTAGGCGAGCTTAAATGGAAGATTACCGGCAAGCCCCAGATCATCTCCCGCCGCAAGATCGCCGACATGCTTCAGCCCTGCTGGACCTGCTCCTGGGCCAAAGCCACCCGCGAACTTGGCTACCAGCCGAGGTTTTCCCTGAACGTGGGAATCAGCAAGACGGCGCAATGGTATAGAGAGCAGGGGTGGATGTGAGCCCGAAGACTCAGATCCACCCTTATTTCACCATTGCGACCGGGCTGCGACCGCCCGCTATAGTCATCAACTCCTCCGCCATTGCCATCCGGGCAATCCGCGGCACCTTATGCTGCCCGCCCAGTTTGCCCTTCTGTTTCATCCAGGCATAGAACGTCCCATGCCCCACCTGCCGAAGAAAGGGTTTTTGCAGGCCCCAGTCGTTGGTGCGGTGCGTGTCATAGTCCTCGTTGCAACAGCGGATGCTGTGATCCACCAGCGCCATAAAACGCTCGGGATCCTCCGGCGGGCGGTCGAACTCCATTATCCAGCAATGCGCCGGCACCGGTTGGGCAGGCGAAGGGTAGATCGGCGCGATGGTGTAGTCCGCCACGATGGCCCCTGTCGCCATGCAGGCCGCCGCCACCGCGTTTTCAATCATTTCCAGGGTCACGTGCTCGCCGAATGCGCTGAGCATTAGTTGCGTGCGCCCGCCGAAGACGATGCACGGCGGCCGCAGCGATACAAAACGGACCACATCGCCAAGTGGATACGCCCAGATGCCGCCGTTGGAACTGATGATCAGGGCATAATCGGTATTAAGCTCCACCTGCCCGATATGCAGTCGTGGCGGCGATGCTTCATGGGCCCGGTCGGCGGGCACAAACTCGAAAAACACCCCATTGTCCACGATCAAGCGCATGGGGCCGCCGGCCTCTTCCTGGATGGCCGTCATGCCTGCTTCGGAGGACGAGTAGGTATCCACGTAATGGATGTCCCGCCCGATATACTGGTTGAAGGCCATGCGGTAGGGCTCGAACGCCATGCCATAGGACACGAAATGGGACAATCTCGGCCACAGGGCCCCCACCGGCCCGGGCAAACCGCGTCCATGGGCCTGGCGGAGCAACTGCTTGAAGAGCAGTGCCGCCCACGATGGACAGGCGCCCATGACGCGTACGTCTGTGGTCAGGTGACGACTGACGATGCCGTTGATCTTCTGTTCCCAGTCGGTCAGGCAGGCTATATCCTCCCCCGGCAAACGGTTGCCGCGGACGTAGAACGGGAGGTGTCGTCCGACAATGCCCGAGGCATCACCAAAGAGGCAACGGCCTTTGGCCCGCAGAGTGGTGCTGCCTCCGAGGTACATGAACTTGCCAAAAACCAGGTTTTCCGGGCTGCCGCGGCGAGCCAGAAAAGCGCTCAAGATCGCCCCGGCTCGCAAGTTCGAGGCGATGGCCTCCCGGGTGACGGGCAGGAATTTCTCTCCGCTGGTCGTGCCGCTGGAAACGGCGAAATAGCAGGTATGCCCCGGCCAAGTCACATCACGGCAGCCCAAGTAATTTTTTTGCCACAGTTTCGAGGCTTGGGCATAGGGCGTAATCGGCACCCGCCGGGCGAACTGGCCGGGCGTGGCAACCTCTCTAAAGTGAAGCTCTTGGGCCAATTGTGTCGATGTCGCCCGTAGCAGTAGGCTCCGCAGGATACGTTTTTGGGTCCGCACCGGGTCGGCGCAGGCGGCATCGAACCGGCTCAGCAGGCGATCGGCAAGCAAGGAAATTACTCCGGGAATTATCGCCATAGCGGCCTCGGCCTTGTCTTTACCTTCAAAGACGCTTATTCTCGATACCTTAACAGGATGCACAAGGGGCTGTGACAGTTGAATGGATGGTTTATTGCGGTCTTATAAAGGTACCGCTGTCAGGGATCGGAATGGCAGATATCTTCGATAAAGTCGGACAGTTCTTGCACCAAACTCCCATCCTCGCGAGTTTAAGCGCGCGGGAGCGCGCCATCGCCATGGGAGTAATGTACCGCCGATCGCCGATTGACAACGCAGGTCCCTGGATAGACGTAGACGGCCGGCGCGTTCTCCAGTTCAGCACTAACGACTATCTGGGTCTGGCCCGCCATCCCCGCCTGCGCAAAGCGGCGATGGATTCGGTGAGCCAGTACGGGGTCAGCGCTCCCATGGGGGCCCGGCCACTGACGGGAACCATCGAATTGCACGACCAACTCGAGCGGGAGTTGGCGGATTTCAAGCGCACGGAGCGGGCACTGGTGTTCGGAAACGGCGCCCAGACCATGATGGGCTGCATCGCCGCCCTGGCCAGCCCCAAGGACCTGATCATCCTCGACCGCTATGCCCACGCCAGCCTGGTTTGCGGTGCCCGGATTTCCGGGGCCCGGACCTGCTTCTTCCGCCACAACGACATGCAGGACCTGGAAGTCCATCTGGCCAAAAGCCCCAATCAAGCCAAAATGGTTGTTGTGGATGGCGTCTATTCCATGCAGGGCGACATGGCGCCACTGCCGGAGATTTGCGACCTCTGCCGCCGTTACGGGGCACGGCTGATAGTGGATGATGCCCACGGCACCGGGGTTTGCGGCGAAAACGGGCGCGGCACCGCGGAACTTATGGGCGTCGAAGATCGCATCGACCTGCACCTGGGCACATGCTCCAAGGCCCTGGCCACCACCGGGGGATTCGCCGCCGGGCCAAGCGACGTCATCGAGTTCTTGCGTTTCAATGCCCCGACGATCCTTTTCACCAAGGCCATGCCCGCTTGTGTCGCCGCCGCGACCCTCGAAGCGCTCGCCCTCGTGCGCGAGTCGCATGCCCGCCGCAAGGCACTCTGGGAAAATGCCCGCCTGCTCCAGAAGAGCCTCACCGATGCGGGTTTCAACGTCGGCCAGACGCAAACTCCCATCACGCCCATCCATGGCAATGGGACCGACGCCGTGCACATGAGCACCTCCATGTTCGGCGACTATGGCATTTGGGTCAGCGCCGTTCTCTATCCGGCGGTCCCCATCGGGACATCGATCCTCAGGGCGATTCCCACGGCCCAGCACTCGCCCCAGGACGTGCGTTACTTCGTCGATTCCATGGTGGCGATGAAGGATACCCAGCACGCAATGGTTGAGGCGGCCGCCGGTTCTTCGCATGAACGCTGATCTTAATATCCAGCGGATCACGGGAGGGCTGGCGCGCAAGCGTTTTATCGAACTGCCCTTTGCTCTTTACCGCGATGATCCCCACTGGGTGCCTCCTCTTAACCGGGACCAGGAAAAAATACTCTGCGGCGGCACGGCGTTTTTCGCCAATGCCGAAATGAACCTGTTCCTGGCCCTGCGCGGCAATGAGGTCGTCGGCCGCATCGCCGCCATCCACAATCGCGCCCATCTGGCCGCCCATGGCGACGGCGTCGGTTTTTTCGGCTTTTTCGAGTGCGCCCCGGGCGATGCCCAGGCCGCCGGCGGTCTGCTGAAGGCCGCCGAAGACTTCCTGCGCTCCCGCGGGCTGGCGACCGTTCGCGGCCCGGTCAATCCGTCCATGAATAGCGCCTGCGGGCTGTTGGTCGAAGGCTTTGATTCTCCGCCCATGATTCTCATGCCGCATAACCCGCCGTATTATGGGCCGATGCTGGAATCACTGGGCCTGGCCAAGTGCAAAGACCTCTATGCCTACGCGATTAGCAGCGATATTGTTGGCGCCGGCACGCCGGCCCTCGATCGATTGCTGCGTCTGACCGAAGCGGTCAGACGCCGCTGTCCGGAAGTTACGTTGCGCACCCTCAACATGCGCGATTACGAACGCGAGGTGCTGCGTTTCATCGGTATTTTCGAGGAAGCCCGGCGGAACAACTGGGGCTATGTGCCGCTGACCCGGGAAGAAATTCTTCAGAGCGCCCGGGAGATGAAGCGGATTATCGACCCGGAACTGATCATTCTGGCCGAAGCAGGCGGCCAGCCCGCCGGCGCCCTGTTAGCCCTGCCCAATGTCAACCGGGCCATGGCGGTGCTCAAGGGCCGCTTGGGACCGGTGGGCCTGCTGCGTTTCATGTGCCGCATGCGCCGGATAGACGACATGCGCGTAATCGGCGTGGCCGCCCTGGAAAAATACCGCCGTAAGGGAATCACCGGTCTGCTGTTCGGCCAGGTGATCCTCAATGGCCTCAAACGCGGCATTCGCTTGGCCGAAGCCTCCTGGGTCCTGGAAGACAACTTCAACTCCAACCAGACCATCCAGGGGGCATTCAATCCCCGCCGCTACAAGACCTACCGGATTTACGAAAAATCACTGCTCGTTACCTGACCTGTAATTGGACGTTTGCGAGCCTGTCCAGCAGTTCATTGCCCCAGGGATCCATCTTGCCGACGTCGTCGCCGCATTGGGGTGTGGATTTTCCTCTTTTCTTCAGACGTCTTCCGGCGGACAATATTACTATGCGACTCCTTTTGACAACACTGATGGTGTTTCTTCCGGGGATGGCGCTGCTGGCCGCCGAGGCGGCCGCCCAGTCAGAGACTGTGCCGTCGCCTTGGGGAAAGATGGTCGGCGGAGTTTCGATCTCGGCCAGAGTCGAAGGGCAACTGGTTGCCGGGGGCGCGCTGGCGCTGCGCGTGTCGGTGCGCAACGAAAGCGGACGGCCGCTGAAGACCGCCGGGGCGTTCGCTTGGATTCTGGTGGCTCAGAGCCGCGACAAGATGTTCTACGGCGACAAGATTCCCCTGACCGATGGAAAGACGGCCCTGCCGCAAACGCTGGAGGATGGCCAGACGGTGGAGGCGACCATCGACGCCGGCGGTCTTGGCGCCTTTGTTATGCAGGCGGGATTAGCCTTGAAAGACGGCTATCCGGCGGCGGCCGGCGATACCACCCCTATGGAAGCCGGAAAGATCGCGGATTTGCTGATCGAGGGAACATTCCGCGGACGAGTCACCGTCTGTTTCCCGAATCCGGGCCCCAAGACGCTGACGGTGGCCTCCAACCCGCTGGCGCAGCAGGTGACACCGGCGCCGGCGACCACGCCGGCCGGCGAACTTACGGATGCCGGCGTGATCCAACTCCTGGTCGATTTCCGCAAAGACGCTTTCGCCGCCAAAGCCGCGCACGAACGGGCGGTCAAGGCCGGAAAGAGCGTCCTCGGTCCGTTGCTGGAATCGCTCAAGGATCGCCAGGCCCCTTCGTTTGCGCGGATGTGGATGGCGACGGCGGTGTGCGAAATCGGCCAAGCCACCGCCTGTGACGGGCTGATTTTCCTGCTGGACGACCCGGACCCCGGACTGCGGGCGGTGATCGCCTATTACGGCCCCAAGCTCAACAGCGAGAAGTTGGACAACGCCATCCTGGCGCGTGCGGAAAAAGGGGGCGATGATACCTTTGCGGCCTGGGCAGCGCGTGGACAGGCCAAGGCCGGGGCCAAGGTGTCCGACAAGCTGCTGGCCGCCGCCTTGGCCAGTCCCGAACCCACCGCCCGGTCCGAGATCGCCGCCGCCCTGGCCGCCCGCGGGGATGACAAGAGCCAGAAGAGCTTGGCGGGACTGCTGGGCGACAAGGAAGAACTGGTGCGTGTTGGCGCTGCACGCGCGGCCGGTACAGTACGCAAGCCCTCTTCGCTGTTGGTTGGGGCTTTGGTCGCCAGTCTTGACACACCCGGCGATTCCAGTCGCCAGGCCGCCTGCTCCGCCCTTGCCAGACACAGCGGCCAGGCCGGCGAATACAACCCCGATGCCGATGACAACTCGAAACAAAAAACGCTGGCGGATTGGAAGGCATGGTGGAACGGCGCCAAGACACAATGGGGAGGCGCGTCTTCGCCCTGACAGTTTTCCTCGCCCCTGGCTCCTTTGTGGCATATCATAGTGGTACAGGATCTACCATGCTCAAGTGGCCCTTATTAACCGTTGCTCTGTTGTTGCTGGCCGGGTCGTTGTTGCTCTGGGGGCGGGTAACCAAAGCGACCACTGCCGATGCAAACTCTCCAGCCAGCCAGGCGGCGACCAATCCCACAGGAGGCGATGTGCAAAATGTAAAGACGGAGACGGCTGATTTTGCCGCCGGATGTTTCTGGGGATCGGAAGCGACCTTCCGCAAGGTTCCCGGCGTGGTCCGCACCCAGGTCGGCTATGAGGGTGGGACAACACTCAACCCCACATACCGCCAGGTCTGTTCGCATGACACGGGCCATGCGGAGGCCGTGCAGGTGGAATTCGATCCGGCCAAAATCAGCTATCAGAAACTGCTGGAGATTTTCTTCGAGAATCACGATCCCACGACCAAAGACCGCCAGGGTCCTGACGTGGGGACCAATTATCGCAGCGCTATCTTCTACCATTCACCAGAGCAGAAGCAGTTGGCCGAGGCCGAGAAGGAGCACCGCAATAAATCCGGCGAATATGTCGGCCCCATAGTCACCGAAATCGTTCCCGCCGCCACCTTCTATCGTGCCGAGGAATACCACCAGGAATACTTCGAAAAACAGCACGTTGACTACGCGTGCCATTTGGGAAATGGGAAGAAAAGATGAGGGGCGAGGGAAAGAGGCTGTAGAGGGCGAGGTTGGCGCTGGCAAGGCTGGCCTGCGTCGCGCGTTTCCGCATTCATAATTCAGCATGGCGGCCGCGAAGCGGCCGGTCAGGGCAGCCACTTGAAGGTCTTCAGCACCGTCTGACCCTGCGGGAGCATCTGGGAGGTTTCGGCGTCGTCGCAGATGATTTGGACGACGACGAGTTTTCCGCTGTGACGGGCCAGAACCGTGAAGAATCGCAAGGTGCGGCTCTTGTCCTTCCTGAGAAAGGCGAATTGCCGGGCATCTTCGCCGTCCAGCTTGACGGTGGTGATGGCGCCGGTGTCGCCCTGGTTGGGCAAAGCCTCTTTGGCCTGCTTGATGAATCCCTTGGCGGCCTCGTCGATGGGAACCCTGGCTTCGTATTCCGCCGCCACGGAGACGACAAATTTCGGCGTGAACTCGGGTATGCGTTCGCCGTAACTCAAGCGCAGCGTGATCACCAAGCTGGCCTTCTCGGCCGACTCGTGGCGTTTCCACGGGTCGCAAGCGGCCACCGAACACATATTAGTACGATCGGCATAGCGCGTCTCTACCGGCGCCTGGCTGGAAAAACAACCGCCGGCGCTGATGCAAGTCATAGCCAGGAACAGGGCGATTAACAGATGTTTCATAAGGATCTCCATGCTGGCCGCTCACGGCGGCGAATGCGTCAACGGTATCCGCCATTGGGAGAAGGCACAAGTATGAAGGGAACCGTGTCCCCGCGGCAACATGCCACGGCCCGCCGCCGTCTCCTGCCTTCCCATTCCCACTCGCATCCACGGAACTTTTTTTGTAAACTCCTCCGCCATGCTCAGCTTCAAAAAGAAGATCGTCCTGGTCGGGTATGGCGCCGTAGCCCAGTGTACGCTGCCGATCATTTTTAAATATCTCAAAGTAGCGCCGAAGAATGTGACGGTCATCGACTTCGAGGACCGCAGGGCGATGCTGGCGAAATTCATCGCCAAGGGCGTCACCTTCGTACAGGATCGCGTCGGACCGGAGAACCTTGGCGCGTTGCTGGGCAAATACCTGTCGGCCGGCGATGTGCTGGTGGATCTGGCCTGGAACATCGACTGCTGCGAATTGCTTCAGTGGTGCCACGACCATGGTGTCCTCTATGTCAATACATCGGTCGAGGTCTGGGATCCGTATGCGGGCGCGGCCAACAAGCATCCCACCGCGCGCACACTATATTGGCGACACATGAACGTACGGCGGCTGAAGGCCGCCTGGAATACTCCGGGACCGACCGCCGTGCTGGAACATGGGGCCAACCCCGGGCTCATCAGCCACTTCACCAAACAGGGCCTGCTGGATATCGCCGCTGCGGTCCTGGAAGAAAAAAAGACGACCGGAGTGCCGGCCGAGAAGATCGCCCAGTTGGCCAGTAGCCAGGTATTCAACGAACTGGCCATGGCCCTGGGCGTCAAGGTCATCCACTGCAGCGAACGCGATACACAGGTAACCGACGAGCCCAAGCAGGTTGATGAATTCGTGAATACCTGGAGCGTGGAAGGATTTCGCGAGGAAGGGACGACGACGGCCGAGATGGGCTGGGGAACCCATGAGAAGGAACTGCCGCTGCTGGCCCACCAGCATAAGGAAGGCCCGCGGAACCAGATCTGCCTGGCGCGGATGGGGATGAACACCTGGGTAGTCTCCTGGGTGCCCAACTACTGCATCCAGGGGATGGTGGTGCGGCACGGCGAAGCCTTCACTATTTCCGACAAGCTTACGGTGTGGAAGGACTCCCAGGCCATCTACCGCCCGACGGTGCATTACGCCTACTGTCCTTGCGACAGCGCCATCGCCTCGCTTAACGAGCTGCGCGGCTATGACTACAAGCTCCAGCCCAAACTTCGCATCATGAGCGATGAGATCACCAGCGGATCGGATGTGCTGGGGGCGCTGCTTATGGGCCATCCGTTCAATTCGTGGTGGATGGGCAGCGACTTGTCCATCGATGAGTCGCGGCGACTCGTGCCGCACCAGAACGCCACCACCATGCAGGTGGCCATCTCGGTGGTGGCGGCGATCTGTTGGATGATCGAGAATCCCCAGCGCGGCGTCCTGTCCCCCGACGACCTGCCCCACGAGTACGTACTGAAGCTTTCCACGCCTTACCTGGGCAAGTTGATTTCAACACGCTCCGATTGGACGCCGCTGAAGCACTACCGCAATGCCTTCGAGGGCTACAATAACCCCAATATCGATTCGTCTGATCCCTGGCAGTTCAAGAATTTCCTGATCACCGACGGCGATTGACATCCGGCCGGTCGTTGGCGCAGGGCACGCTTGGCGTGCCTGTTTTTGCGGAGGATAGAACATCATGGCGGCACGAGAACTCTTGCAGAAGCTGGCCAGGAAACACGGTACGCCCCTGTTCGTGGTAGATCACAACGTCCTGCGCAAGAACTACGCCCAGTTCAAGAAACACCTGCCGCGCGTGCAGGCGTACTATGCCGTTAAAGCCAACTCCGACCCGGCGATCGTGCGGACGCTTTACCGGGCCGGGGCAAGTTTTGACGTAGCCTCCATGCCCGAGTTTCGCATCGTCCACGAGAATATAAGGGATCTGCCGGCCAAGGAACGCCAGGCGTGGATATGGGACAAGATGATCTACGCCAATCCCATCAAGGACACCGCGACCCTTGAAGCCCTGGATGAATACAAACCGCTGGTGACGTTCGACAATCCGGAAGAAATCCGCAAGATCAGGAAGCACGCCCCACACGCCGGCCTGGCCTTGCGCATCAAGGTGCCCAACACCGGGGCCATGGTGGAATTGTCCAGCAAGTTCGGAACCGCGCCCGGCGAAGCGGTGGACCTGATCGTAGAGGCCCACAAGGCCGGATTGATCGTCGAGGGCCTGAGCTTCCATGTGGGCAGCCAGTGCACCAATTTCCAGAACTTTGTGCAGGCCCTCCAGCTTGCGGCCAACCTCTTCAATGAGGCCCGCGACCGAGGCATGCCCATGAAGCTCATCGACATCGGCGGCGGCTTTCCCGCCCCTTACGATGCCAACGTCAAACCGTTCCGCCTGCTGGCCCAGAAAATCAACCACGAGATTGAGCGGCTCTTCCCGCCGAACATTGAGGTTATCGCCGAGCCGGGGCGTTTCATGGTGGCCACCGCCGCTACCAGCGTCGCCAAGGTCATCGGCAAGGCCGTCCGCGATGGCAAGCAGTGTTATTACCTCGACGACGGCGTATACCACACATTCTCAGGCATCATCTTCGACCACTGCCAGTACCACCTCAAAGCCTTCAAGAAGGGCCCCACCCAGATTTGCTCGGTCTTCGGTCCAACCTGCGATGCACTGGACACTATTTCCATGGCCGAGGAGTTGCCCGACCTGGAATTGGGCGACCTGGTCTACAGCGAGAACATCGGCGCTTACAGCCACGCTTCCTCGACGAAGTTCAATGGCTTTGAGCCGGCGACAGTGGTGCACATCAACACCTAAGGCCATCTCGGGGATAGGCATGTCCGTGTTTTGATAGTTTTAAGTATAGCATGGACAACGAGATACAGAGGGTTACGGGAAAAATAACACTGGACGTTAGATTCTCTAACACAAGCCATGACCCATGAAAAAGCACGTGAAATGCAGGCGGAAGTCTTGTCGGCGGTCGTGGAGTTGCTGCGACGGGACGAGCGGGTTCTGGGCATAGGTCTGGGTGGTTCCTGCGCTGGCGGCGCGAACGATGCCTTCTCCGACGTGGATATGAGCTGTTGGCTGCGCGATGAAGCGCGGACGGGGCGGGCAGAGTTGTACGAGCAAGTAGCTAACCTGTTTCCGCTTCTGTGCAAGCTATGGGTCTACGACCGCAACGCCCTGTACCTGTTTGCCAGCGGGGTGCGCCTCGATTTAGATTTCCACCGACCGTTGTATATGGGCCACGGCCCGCGGCATCTTGAGCGGATACTGTTTGATCCTGATGGCGTTTTGGCGCGGAGCTTCAAGATGATCGCTCCGCAAAGTCCGCCGCCGACACCGGCGAAACACTTCCCCAATGACCTGGCTCTGGTTGAGTGGTTCCTGTGGATGTTCCGGCAGGTCTACTGCTGGACCAAACGGAGCCAACAGTTTGGTCCGGGCTGGTTCGGCAAGCTGCACGGGGCCATCGATTCGTTGGACCAAGTCCGCAAATCGCTGATCGAAATGCGGCTGGTGGTGGAAGGCCGGTGGGATCATCTGGACCGGGTAGACGCTGATCTGGCCCGGCGCCTGGCCAGCACGTTTCCGGGCTTCGAGCCTGCCGCCGTCCTTGCGGCCACCCGGTCATTGCTGGCGATTTGCCAGGAAGTGTGCGTGGCTTATTGTACGAAGGTTAGGGTTGAGTTTCCGACCGGAAAATTCCAGGTCCTTAAGCAACTGCTGGCCGCATTCGATGAATTGGATTGAGCAGCAACATTCCTGCACCGGCACGGTATTGCCGGTACATGAAACAAGGCGGAAGTGACGGCGGCGGGTCCGGCCAAGTAACAGTCTCACCCCGCCGTCGCTTGCAACTGATCGAGGCGTTCCTTGACTTTTTGTCGGCAGAGGGCAGGCATCTTGTCTTCAGTCAACAATTCCTCGCAGGCTTCGATGAAGAAACTGGCGGCGAAGGATGACTCGTAGACGCGATCGGCATAGGCCCGCTGGCCGATCAGGTTCAGAAAGCCTTTGAATTCGTTGAAATAGCTGCCGTAGATGTGAAATGAATTGGCGGTGTGGACGTATTCACCCGGTTCAACGCCAACGGCGGCGGCAACGGACTTCTGTAACTCCGTGAAGGCGTAAAAGTTCATGAACGCCGCCTTATAGGCATCGTTGGAACGCATGTCGGCGGTCATGTTCAGGAGTCCATCCTCGATGCGGAACCAGAGGCGCTGCAGACAGGCCGGATCGCCGATGCCCAGATCCTCCCAAGCTTGCCAGGTTATGGCCTGGGCCCGGCGGGTGTGGCCGGCGGTTTTCAACATCTCTATACACTTGTCAATCTGGTCGATGGTGACCGAGCGCTGGCCGTGACATTGCGGGCAGTCAGGTTTGAAGCCGTCGCCGGCGCAGCGCGGGCAGGGGACGACGTAGGCGAAAAGACGCTGGTGGTAGGTATATTCCCAGCGGTTGGCATTGGTAAGGTCGTCCATCCAATAGTCGTGGACGCCGTAGAGCACCTCGGAGCGGTATTTTTCCAGGTCGGCCAACCCGCCAGGAAAGGCGCGGTGGATGCGCGGCTCTTCAAAAGGCCGGCGGACGTGGATCATGGCCATGACGTCCTTGCTGGGTGGATCGCCGGCCTTGTCGTACTGGGTCATGAACGAAGCCCCCTCGCTCCAGCACCGCACCACCGCCGTCTCCCAGGCCTGGGGCAGGGTGTCTTCGACTACGTGAATCGTCTTCATGGTGCGATATCATACCGACTGGAACCACGCTCAACCACAAAGTTGCCCTGCGACATCAACGAAAAGACAATTATCAACAACATGCAAAGACCCAAACAGGAATAACATATTCAACCATGGGCAACACGGGGAACCACTTGGAGATATAAAAAGAATAAGAGTTGGTATCCGAGCTTCCGCAGGCCGCAGAGTGGCGGTAAGATTTTCAGTGGCTCATTGTTGTGCCAACCCTGCCAGAGACCCAGGGTACCAAGGCTTTCTGGCAGTACTATACCACTTATGACTGGCAACCCATTCTTGGATTCATGTTCAACCGACTTGCTGCCTGCCAGCGGCGTCAGGGCTGGCGAGCCCCGGCACGATGCGCTGGCTCCAAGGTTGCCGGTACTGGTGGCACACGAGACGGCTTGGAAAAAGTGGCCGCTGGCGCTGCTTGGCCTGGTTCTGGTGGGCGTATTTCTCTATGGCACACAGCGTTACTGGGTTCCGGCTCACCCGGGGGTGGATCAGAACGGATACCTCGTTGGCGGCAAAATGTTGGCCGATCACGGCACCACGCGCTTAGCGCCGACAAATCCACAGACGCACCAGCCCGATCCCTGGGCTTTCGTCGGACGCATGTGGATCGGCGCCGACATAGGCAAAGCATCCGAACGCTATTATCCCAAGTACCCTATCGGTCTGAGCGTATTGGTGGCTCTGGTCCTGAAATTTGGCGGCAACCATAATGGAGTCTTCCTTACGTACCTGCTCAGCCCGGCATGCATGACACTGGCGCTGGGGGCGGTTTTTCTGCTGGCCAGACGTTTGGCTGGGTCGTTTGCGGCGGTACTGGCGGTGGCCATCATCGGCGGCAGTCAGGTCACCATGGGCCTGACCAACAATCCCAACAGCCACGCCAGCACGATGTTCTGCGTCTGCTGGGGCATGTATTTTCTTTTCTGCTGGTGGCAGGACAACCGCTGGTGGCCGGCGTTGGCCGCGGGATTCCTGCTGGGGTACGCCGTCACCATTCGTTACAGCGAAGCCGTGCTGCTTTTTCCGCTGGCCAAACTCCAATGGCCTAAAGGCATGACCGCGATAGCCCACTCCCAAGCGGGGCACTGCGGGCTGCATATTTTACATGCCCTGCCTGTCGGACCCTTGGGGCTGGTTATGCTGTTCAACATGCACTGGAGACGGCGGCGCTGCTATCTCCAGTGCGCTGCGATGCTGGCTTGCTGGGCCATACCCGTGGCGCTGCTCCTACTGCACAACTGGATCGGCTTTCACAGTCTGACCGGCTACGATCCCTGCAATGAAAGCGAGGGATTCAGTTGGGACAACTTCTGCAACAACTGGGAAACGATGGTCAAGCAGTTGTACAATGTTGGGCTGTTCTTCATATTGCCCATAGGCATTCTGGGGTTGGCGTGGATGCTCTGGCGCATGACCCGGGTGGCTATGGTTCTCTGGTCATGGCTGATCCCCGGTGTGCTGCTTTACACCGCGTACTACTGGGCGCCCGATGGACTGAACATCGGCTATATGCGCTTCTTTCTCACCCTGCTGCCGCCGTTGGCCCTGGGCGCTGCCTGGCTCATGACCAAAGCCATCTTCATTCCAGGCTATCCGGCACCAAACACCGCCGGGGCTATCAGGAAGCCGTCGCCGGTGCTGCCGCCCAGCCGCACAGGCGCTGGACAATTTGGAATGGCCATAGGTTCGATTCTGGTCGTCGCCATCAGCGTTGCGGTAAATATCGTCAACAGCCAGGACACGCTGGCCATGGAAATGTTCCGGAGCAACGATGCGCGCCTGGCGGCAGACCACGTGACTGGTGCCGCTCCGGCGGGTTCAATGGTCATCGGCCCGGATCAGATCCTCAACCATCTCCAGTTCGCCGGCGATTATCAGCTTTATTGCGACTCGGTCTTCAATCAGCAGCAGATGCAGAACATGTACGACCGGATTCAACGGGCTCAGGATATGGACCCCAACCAGCCGCAGCCATTTCCTTTTCAACCAGAACGGATCATGGCCTTGCGGCAGCTGGTCAAGAACCACTCGCAAAGCGAACTTTACATGATCGCCAATGATCTGGCCGGGGAGGCCTTGCTGCAGGGCCGGCGCGTGTTCGTGGTTTCCACCAGCGCTGGACTGGCGCGCAGCGGCGGCCTTCGCATAAGTGACAGCAAGAGGTTTAAGGAAACCGTCATCGATACATGGACCCAACCAGCAGAAGACCGCCCGGTCGATGTCAGACGGCAGCGGCAGGGAATAATGGGGATAGGTCCCGGGCCTGGCATGAGAGGACGTTTTGTTCCTGGCGGTCGCGCCGGTGGTCCCGGAGGCGTTGGAGGCTTGGGCAATGCGCCCAGCACTTGGAAGCTGGTTGAGATAACGCTTCTGGAACATCCTCCAGCCAAACCGTCGCCGGCAACGAGCACCGCGCCCTCATTCACTGACGCGGCAATTTTGCGTGCGTCGGCACCCTGATTATTTCATGCAAAGAAGCTTGGAAACACAACTTACGGTTTGACATTCAAATAGAACGACAAAATCAATCCTGTCTGGCATTCCCTGGCGGGACGTTGACGAGGTCCAATAAGGCGGAAAAAAGGCAATAGTATCTAACATTCCTTCCGCCAAATGGTCAGTAAGAATGCTTAGGCAAGACAACAATGATATTTTTCCGCCCTAGGTTTGTTGCTGTGTAAGGCTTGTTGGCGATGCTAGAGCGGCAAAACAAGTTGCAGGTTGGCGTATTATGTGTGATAATGATGTTTGTATTGGCTGTAACTTGATGTAACAGACAATTGGACCGGGCGTCGCGCGATGAACTTCAGGGATCGCGTGATGCGTAATGCTATTATGCCTTGAAGCAGGGTGAAATATATGCACCAACATCAAAGCGCGAGGCGAGCGATTTTCGAGACATTGGAAGAACGCCAGTTCCTGTCACACGGTGCTCATGCACTGGTCGTCACCATGGTCGTGCCCCATGCCACGCATGTGGTTACCAGTGCACCAGCCACAATCACCCCCATGCTGACCACTCATCAAAAACGCAAGAAGGACAAGCGCAAACAGCACAAGGCCAACCACTCCCTGCCGAACATCGGCCAGAACTGGTCCGGCTCCTTCAGCCCCGCCAACAGCAGCGGCAGTCAGCCGTTGACTCTGGATATGACTCTGGCCGCCGGCTCGGTCAACGGCACGGTGTCGTCGTCCAGTCTGGGCAGCATAATATTCATGGGCACCCCCAGCTACGGCTCGGATGGGGTAAGCTTCAGCATTCAGGACAGCACTGCCAGTCAAGCCTTGGCCGGCGGCACGCCGGTAACGGGCCTGCTCATAATCTATGGGTTTATCAACAAAACCACACAGATTATGACCGGCACGGTTTCCTTCCTGCCCCCAGGAGGCGCGATGTGGATTGACGGCTCGATAGTCGCCGTAGCCTGAAGCCATAGCGATTTGCGGTTCCCTTAAGAATGTGGCGCTGCCTCCTTTGCGAGACAGCGCCTTTTCTTTGGCCTGGCGCCACCGGCTTGCGACTTCGCCGCGCAGGCTGTGCGGCGGCAGTCTATCCGCGCCTAATTATCATTGCTGCATTCTGCATCCTTGTCACGCGTTCCCCGTTCAATGATTTCCTGTTAATCGTTGGGTGTTTTGTCTTGATCTTCCCGTCCTGCCCGCTGGAAGCGCGGACGCTGCGATAATTCCACCATGGCACTCCACCAGCGCATGATGCGCACGGAAAGCCATGCCACCGGCAGCAGAACCAGCAGCAACGCGCCACTAAGCCATCCGACGTATCCGGCCACAAACAGGGCATCGTACACGATGAGCCACAGCAGGCCGTAAAGCATCAGTTTTTGTCCGGCCCCTTTCTCTGCCGGCGTAGTGCGGCGGATCCACACGGCCAACCCGATGAATACGCCTCCGGCCACCACCGGCCAGAGCAGAGCGGCCTTGGCATGCAGCATACCCGCTCCCGGCCACCAGCAGCACGCGCTGACGATCACCACGGCGTCAATGACAGCCAGCGCCGTCCCCACCACTGACCAATGCAGCCGCGTCAGCGTAGGCCGCTTTTCCTCCCATGCGTAGGCGAAAGTTGACAAAATAACGATATGGTTCATCAACAGCAGCGGGTGCCACGGCAGCGGCAGTTGCGGCGCGGCGATGGCCGCCTGGAAACCACGGATAAGACCCAGGCTCAACAAACCAACGGCAACCAGATATTTTCCGGCGATATCGTAGAAAGTGATCAAAAGTCCCACAAAGATAAGCAATGCGAAGCAGGGCCAGCCGGCGAGACCGTCGATGGCTCCCACGCCTCGGGCATAGAACGCTCCTGCGACCAGGGCTACCGCGCCCATCAGAGCGCAAATCACATGGGCGGTAATCAGCCCGATGTTGCCGCTGGGCAGCGGTCGGTGGCTGGCCAATTGCCGATCGCGGCGCCGGTCGATGATGTCGTTGAGGCTCATCCCGTACCCATAGAGGCCCGCGGACACCGCCGCCATGGCCACCACCAATCTCCCGTCCAAATGCGGCAGGATGGATTGGTCCGCTCCGACGCTGGCCCTAGTCCGCAGCAGCAGTTCGCACAATCCGTCGGCGATGGCGGTGAACACCAGGGCCATGCGCGTCAATTGGAGCACAGGCAGTAGCCGCTTGGAAAAAGACATCATGGACGATCCTCCGTCTCCACTCATTTTACATTTTACATTTTACATTTCTCATTTTTCATTCTACTTTCTACATTATGAGCACCAAGGTTCCCCCTTTTCTTAGCGCCGCCGTTGCCGCGGTTCCTTCTGTCGCCCGCATCGGCATCGCCGCCGCCCGCTTCAATGCGCCGATCGTCAATGAACTGCTGGCCGGATGCCTAGGTCGATTAAAGGAATTGGGCATCAGCACATCACGCATCAGCGTACACCATGTTCCCGGCGCCTTCGAGCTTCCTCTGGCCGCCCAGACGCTGGCCAGAACAGGCCGCTATTCGGCGGTGATCTGCCTGGGAGCGGTGATCCGCGGCCAGACGCCGCATTTTGACTACGTGGCCGGCCAGGCCGCCCGGGGCATAGCCCAGGTGGCCCTGGAGGAGTCGCTGCCGGTCATTCTCGGCGTGTTGACCACCAACAACGAGCGCCAGGCCCGCGACCGCATTGGCGGCGCCCATGGCCACGCCGGCATACGCGCCGCCGAAGCCGCCATCGAAATGATCGCCACACTGCGGCAAATCCGCAAAGACTCCCCGGCCCGGCCGAGACCGGCCCGCCGGCGACCACCCGAGCAGATTGCTTAACACGCGTCGCAGAGCAAGGATGAGTCCACCATCGAACGAATTTTCTATTTTTCTTAAAGGCCGCCGCGTGTTTGCGGCAAGGACGAAGGGACCTATACTAACGGGCGATGTTGAAGAAACGTAAAGAACGGGAATTGGCCATGCAAGTGCTGTTCGTATGGGACAGCAACGGGCAGGCCAGCGAGGAACTGGGCCATCAGGTGATCGATGACATGTGTGCCGACAAGGCGCTGTGCAGCGTATCGCTGAACATGGCCAAGGCCGCCTGGGAAGGCCGCGAGATAGCCGATAAGTGGGTTGAACGTCTAGCCCCGCAATGGCCCCCCCGGCGCCAGCCGGGCGTAGATAGAAGCATCCTCCGCCTGGCTGTCTGGGAACTGACCGGAGGCCAGACGCCGCCCAAGGTGGTGCTGGACGAGGCCATCGAGCTGGCCAAGGAGTATTCCACTGAACAAAGCGCTGCCTTTGTCAACGGCGTACTGGATGCGGTGCTCAAGGAACATCAGGCTCTGACCGGAACGGCCCAAACGGTACAGGAGCCTTCCACGTAATTTATCATGGGCTTCTTCTCAAAAACGATCGACAAACTCAAGGGCGCGCTGCGCAAGACGGCGCAGGTGCTTAATACCGATGTGCGCACGCTCTTTGTGCCGGGGCGACAGATCGACGAGAAGTTTCTGCGCGAGATGGAGGAAAAATTTCTCCAGGGGGACCTGGGAGTGGCCAATGTGGATCGGATCATAGCCGAGGTGCGTACGCGCTGGCGCCTGGGGCGCATTAAGAACGCCGATGACTGCCTGGAGATTGTCCGCGAGGAACTGCTGAAGGACTGGCCGGCGCCGGAAACCAGCGAACTGCATTTCGCGGCGAAGGGCCCGACGGTGATCCTGGTGGCGGGAATCAACGGCGCAGGCAAAACCACCAGCATCGCCAAACTGGCCTGGCTGCTCAAAAATCAACTTAATAAAAGGGTCATGGTCTGCGCCAGCGACACTTTCCGCGCCGCCGCGGTGGAGCAGTTGTCGATCTGGGCGGGGCGCATCGGCGTGGAGATCGTCAAGCACAAGATGGGGGCCGACCCGGGGGCGGTGGCCTACGATGCCTGCGAAGCGGCCAAGACGCGCGGCACCGACGTGCTGATCGTGGATACTGCCGGCCGCCTGCACACCCAGGACCATCTCATGCGCGAGCTGACCAAGATCCGCGATGTGGTTGCCAAGCGGATCGAAGGCGCGCCCCACGAAGCATTGCTGGTGCTCGATGCCACCACCGGCCAGAACGCCGTGGCCCAGGCCCGCAACTTCGCCCAGGCGGTCAACATCACCGGCATCATCCTGGCCAAGCTGGACGGCACCGCCAAAGGCGGTGTCATCATGTCCATCCGCGATCAATTGAAAATCCCCGTCAAATTCGTGGGTCTGGGCGAAACCCCGCAGGATATTGAGTCATTCGATGCGCGGCGATTTGTCGAGGCTCTGTTTGGCGCCAATACCTGAGAGCCCGGCGCCTATGGGCCGTTGCTGGGCTGCGTGCCGGCGACGCCGCCGACATCCCAGGGATCCAGCGAAGTTTCGACGGTCGTGGGCTCCTCGGTGGAGACGTGCCAATCCATGTACAGGTAGTTGGAACCCAGGGTCAGACCATGCTTGTATAGATCGACCGTTGGCGGGGTGGAAGTGAACTCGCCCGACTCCATGTAATAGTCACCCTTGGCCTGGTTTTTCTCTCCCATGACCACCGTTTCCGCCGCCGACCTTTCCTGCGCCTGAGGCGTACCAGGATTTGATACGACAGTGCCGCCAAGCCGCACGCTGAATTGAGGGCTATATTCCAGGTAATGGTTTAAAATGTAGGAGTGCTGTTGGCCTACGGATGCCAGTACGGCCGGATCGTCGTTGGGGCAAACCAGAAGTGGCGGATTCCAAACACCGTCGAAAACGTACGCCGGCCAGCGCTCCTGGGGTAGGATTACACGATCGGCATTTAAGACCGGATCGAAGATAATTGAACCGTTGCCCAGAGTCCGATATAGGCCTTTGGTCCCATTCGGAGGCGGTACACTGTTGGTTTCCACGGCGCCAATAGGGAAAAGCACACCCTCGTTGGCATTGGCATAGAGCGACAGGAGGATGCCGACTGAGCGGAGGTTGGATTTGCAACTGATGCTGTTGGATTGGGCTTGCACCCGCACCAGCGCGGGCATGAACATGCCGTACAGCAAGGCAATGATCCCGATCACCACCAGGAGTTCCACCAGTGTAAAACCGGCGTCGCGCGTGCCTTGTGATGGGATTGGTTTTCTGAGTTTCATAGACAAACCTCCGCCCCTCCTGAGCACTGGAACGCCGAAGGGACTGCGTATACTACGCGCCGCGGCGGACAATGTTGCTGGATGCTGATACGGCAATCGTCGTAGTGCGCAAATCGTTTTGCGATAATATGTTATGCTGACGGTTCTCGGCCAAAGCGCTGGCGATAAAGGTCCAGAGCATTCCAAGCCGGCTTCCAGCTGAAATGTTCCCGGGCCTTATCGGTCAATACGGGTGACTTGAACGCCGGCCAATCGTTTGGCAAAAGCGGATAATCGGGGTGGTATTCGCGGAGCCGATCGCGCAGCGGACGATTGCTCATAACTTCCGCAGCGCAAAAATGATACGCTTGACAGCCTGGATGCAAATTCTCTATTGCCAAGGCGTAAGCCAACGCGGCGTCGGAACCGTGAATATAGGTGCCGCAGCCTTCCATCGGGCCCATCGGCTTCTGGAAAAGCTGCCAGCGATCCTCGGTCCAAGGGTCGGTCATAACCCAGGGAAAACGAAAAATCGCCACCGAAAGGCCGTGGTCGCGCGACACAAGTTGCGCGAAGGACTCGTTGGCCTGCTTGGCCAGGGCATAGATATTCTGGGGGCGCAGCGGATGCGTTTCATCCATAGGCAGGTTCAGGGGCGGGACCATGGGCGCGGACCAGAAGCCATAAACCTGGCAGGAGCTGGTATAAATAACCCGGCGGAGCTTGAGTTCGGCAGCGGTTTGCAGCACTATCGAGCCGACGCGCGTGTTGTGGGCGAAGATTTCCTCGGGCGCAGGTCCGGCCCGGGCGTTGGGAATCTCCGCCAAATGAGCAACGGCCTCCACCTTCTCCAGCCAAGGCTGGACCTGAGCGCGATCCCGCAAGTCCACGCAGGCGAATTGCCCCAGTGGCTCGACCGGCTGAAGACGATCGAGGTTGACGACCCAATGCCCCCGGCTGACGAGTTCTTTGACGACCATTCGTCCGATTTTGCCGCTGCCGCCAGTAACCGCGATTCTTAAAAGTTTGATCATTTGATTAAGCTCTGTTTTAGAACCCAATGATCCTAGCATAAACTCAATCGTTTCCGTGGCAACTGTCCATGCTGTCGCGCCTCCGTTCAATATCTGTTCTCCCGCCGATGCTGGCAGCGCTAATGGCGCTGGGCCTTTACGCGGTGACGCTGGGAGGGAGCTTCGTGTTTGACGATGCGCCGGTGGTCCTGAGCGATCCGCGCGTGCGGGGGCCGGGGCATTGGACTGATTTTCTCACCCAGGGATACTGGCAGGATAGCGCTGATCCACTTTGGCGTCCGCTGGTTTCCTACAGCTACCTGGCGGAGTACCGCCTGCACGGTGCTATTGCCTGGCCCTATCACCTGGTGAACGTGCTCCTGCACGCCGGGGCCTGTGCCTTGGTGGCGCTGCTGGCCTGGCGACTGGCGGCCAGCCGGCGGGCGGGGTTGATCGCGGGCCTGCTCTTTGCCGCCCACCCATTGCATGTCGATGCCGTCGCCTACGTTGTCGGGCGCGCCGAATTACTCTGTGCCATCGGCGTCTTGGGGGCGTTGGCGTTGGTGATCGGCACGACCATGACCCGAAGACGGCACGCGGAGCGTGCCCTGCAAGAACCCTTCACCTGCTGGCGGGCGGCGGGGGTTTTCGGGTGCTTCCTGGTGGCGATCTTCAGCAAGGAGCAGGGGATGCTTCTGGCTCCACTGCTGCTGGGGTGGGTGTGGTTGCGCAAAATGCCGCCGGCGTCCTGGCTGGCGGAGGGTCGCCAAGCTTCCGCAGGCGAGTACCGCGGCCCCCAAGGCGGACCCATACGGCTCGATTACGCCCCTCGTGAACCGTGGGACAAGGACAGTGTGCCAAGCTCTGCCAGAAATTGTCCGCTGCTGCTTTGCGCCCTGCTGGCCGGAACGCTGGCGGTTTGCATTTATTACCGCGATCACATCGTGCCCTGGGATTGGGACGCTCAGCTGCTGGACTGGACCGTCAACCCCCTCGTGCGCAGCAGCGGCGCCGACCGGTGGCTCATCCCCATCGCCGTCATCGGCCGCTATGCCACGCTGCTGGCGCTGCCGTGGCGCTTCTCGATCGACTATGGCGCCGTTGTGTTCATGCCGACCATCAATTTCCGCCAGCCTTATTTCTACACGGGCATTCTAGTGTTGGCAGTTTATTTCGCCGGTGCCGTATATTTGTGGCGGCGGCGCAATGGCGGCGGGCTTTTTTGTCTGCTGGGCCTGGGGTTAACCGGCGCGATGGTCAGTAATGTCGTGCTGATCGGCACGGTCTTTGGCGAGCGGCTGATGTACCTCCCATCGGCATTCGCCCTGATCCTGGTGGCCATGTTCACCGCCCGCCTGCCCAAAAAATTTCTTGTTCCCACACTGTGCATTGTCTTGGCGTTGCTTTCCCTGCGAACGCTTACCTACGCCCGGATTTGGAACGACCGCCTGCAGTTTTACCAGACCTCCGTTCGCCAGCAGCCTCGCAGCGTTACCTTGCGTCTTCTGCTAGCTCAGGAATGGGGCGATCGCGCCAGCGCCGCCGAGTCCTGCGGCAATCAGATCGAGGCCGGCGCCGACTGGGAACAATGCATGGCCGTACTGGCTGGCGCCCGTGAGTTGGTGCCGGATTACTGGAAGGCCTGGTACAACTCCGCCGCCTACGCTTTGGAACAGGGCAGCTACGAAGAAGCGCGGCGTTTCATGGAACGCGCCTTCAAACTGTCGCCGGAGCGCTTCCCCGCCGGCGGGCTGCTGCTGAAGATTGATGAGACGATCAGGAAAGAGGGGCGAGGGACGAAAGGGCAGGACAGGAAATAGACGCGCAGAAAGCGTGTGGGTCCGCAAAAAAACCGCCGGGAACTTTGCGCATATCAGGAGCCTTTATCGGTTTTTCTGCGGACCACCCCACTGATTTTGCCGCCGCGACGGCAGACCAGGACGCCGCCGGGGAAGTGGCAGCGCGGGCCGGACGCGGCGTCGCTGGCCATCTCCAGAAGACGATCGATGGCCTGAGGACCCACGTCCTCGACGGGACAACCCTGGCTTACCAGCCAGCGGCCGAGGGACTGCCGGGCCAGGAGCGACGGCATGACGCCAAGCTGCGACACGCTGATGACATCGGGAAGTTCCGGAGCGGCGGCGCGGACGACCGCACGCAGAGCGGCGGCACGGTGGCCCAGATCGAGGAGGCAGTCGGTGACGCCGGGCCGCTGACGCAAAAAGACGCGCAGACGGTTGCGGAGATAAGCCGGCGACTGGTTGCTGGCATCTTCACGCCACTGTTGGCCTAAATCCTGCAGGTATTGTCGAAGGACTGCGCCCCTGATGCCCAGCAACGGCCGCCAAACGCTCAGGCCGTTTACGTTCGCGGTGATGCTCATGCCGGTCAGTCCCATCCAGGAGGAACCGCGCAGCAAACGCTGAAGAATCGTCTCCGCCTGGTCGTCGGCGTGATGGGCAAGCACCACTCCCTGCAAAGAGCGTTCGGCAACCACGCGACGGAATAGTGCCAGGCGGGCTTCGCGAAAACGAGCCGAACGATTGGGATTCAAGTGTTCGGACGATGCTTCGACCCCGGCCAGAGTCTCGATCGTGCAATCCAGCCGCCGGGTTTGGGCCACATCGGCGACAAAACTGGCATCGGCGGCGCTGGCTGGGCCCCGGGCCTGGTGATCCAGATGCACAACGTGCAACTTCAGTTCGGCACGGGACAATAAAAGCAGCAGCAACGCCACGCTGTCGGCGCCGCCGCTGACGCCAACCGCCCAGGCCCCCGGTGGCACTCGGGCGACCGCAGCTGCAAGAGGCGCGGGGGGCGTACTATTTGTGGTGGCGCCAATATTAGGGGGCAGTGCAGCGGGCATTAAGGTATAATACCGTGCTTGAAAGGTGAAATGGAAATGCCGGCTCAGGCAACGACGCAACTGGGCAACGCCATGATGAGGATGCAGGCCCTGTACTTTCTGCTTTCTCCTCGCCAT